>Ga0208766_1000774_pt1 | contig 17482 bp, 14 predicted proteins | sample ETN01SmetaG_3_FD_185792 | JGI IMG/M metagenome (GOLD analysis project Ga0208766, IMG submission 185792) | Marine microbial and viral communities from oxygen minimum zone, Eastern Pacific Ocean - ETNP2014F12-01SV263 (SPAdes) (version 2) | ecosystem: Environmental > Aquatic > Marine > Oceanic ... | reverse complement strand
ACAGATAACAACTAATGGCGGTGAATCTTGGAGGAAAGTTGATAACATTCCTGGGGCACCGTCTCAGTCATATGTAAACGCAGTATATACGTCTCAGCACGATGAGAACGTAATTTATGCTGTATTTAATCATCATAAGTACGGTGACTTCAGGCCGTATGTCTTCATGACTAGAGACAAGGGCTATAACTGGACATCAATCAGTAGTAACCTCCCGTCTAGAGGTAGTGTCTACGCCATCGAGGAAGATCATCTAGACCCTGGACTTATATTTTGTGGGACAGAGTTTGGAGCGTTTTTCTCTCCGAATAATGGGGGGAATTGGAAGGAGTTATCGAATGGACTTCCTACAATAGCCGTGAGAGATATTGCAATACAAAGACAGATGAATGATCTTGTTCTAGGGACTTTTGGTAGAGGTTTTTACGTGTTAGATGACTACTCTCTCCTTAGAGATATTGAAAACAAGGAGGTAACTCAAAAGGCAATGATTTTACCTACTAGGGATGCGATTATGTGGGAGAAATCTTCTCCTTTAGGATTGCCTGGAAAAGCCTTTCAAGGTGACAACTTCTACACTGCAGATAACCTAGACCCCGTGGCTATGATTAGTTATTATTACGATGAAAACTATAAGTCCATCAGAGACCAGAGGAAGGAAAAAGAAAAGAAATTAATCAAAGCTAAAGAAGATGTCTACTACCCAGATTATAATGCTCTCAAGGCCGAGATGGATGAAGATGAGGCGAAACTGCTATTTACAGTAAAAAACTCTGAAGGTCTTGTTGTAAAAAAAGTTTTAAAGAAGCCATCAAAAGGTTTTGATAGGTTCCATTGGGACTTAAGGTATGAGGTAAATAATCCTATAAATCTCTCATCTTCATCATTCTATAACCCTTTTGCGGGAGTGAGTGAGGGTACTCTGGTTGAACCTGGTACGTACACAGTTCAGATGGACTACTTTGTTGACGGGGAGTCAACAACACTAGTTGAACCCAAAGAGTTTACGGTATCACTCCTTGATAATACTGTTCTACCTGCTGAAGATAGAGAGGCCAAGGTCAGATTCCAGAGGGATGTTTCTATGTTGCAAGGGGAGATTAGCTCTTATTCTAGGATATTATCTGAGATTGGTGACAAGGTCAAGTACTTTGAAGTTGCTGTGTTAAGACTTGAGAAGCCTATCCTGGAGCTCTCTTCAGACATGAAGCAGGTGAAGGATGACCTGAGAGACATTAACACCTTATTTTATGGTGACAACGTGAAGAGGAGACTCGACATGCAAGAGGTCCCTACACCGTCTTCTAGGGTTGGTATCATCGCTAATGAGCAGAAGTATTCTACTGCGGCCCCAACAGGAACTCATATTAATAGTTTGAAGATAGCTAAAGAGGAGTTTGTTCCTATTAAGTCAAAAGTGAATTTATTAGTTGAGAAAGTTAAAAGTCTTGAGGACAAGATGAAGGCTTTAGGTGCCTCTTATACTCCAGGAAGGTATGATAACTAAATAAGGTTTTGTTAGATAGTTTTTATTGAAGCAATTTCTATTTTTTATTTTCTAAAACACTATATTTAAAATTATGAAAAATTCTAGAAGAAATTTTATTAAAAAAACTGCACTCGGTGTAGGTACAATACCTGCTCTAGGTTTTATAAGTAAATTAAATAATTCAAACTCTTTAGCTGATATCTCTAATTTTCTTGAGAATAAGTCAGAACAAACGTATTGGTCTGAGGTTAGAAATCTTTTTCCTACAGATAAGAATGACACGTACTTTAATAATGGGACACTAGGTGTTCAGTCAAATTATGTGTTGAACTCAGTTATTTCAGATATGAGAAATAATTCTATAAATGGAGCAAAAACAGACTACAAGGGTGAGGGCCCACAATTACTTTCTGGATATGATCCATACGAAAAGATAAGAACTAAACTAGGCAAAGTTCTCAACTGTGACTTTAAAGAGTTGTCTCTTATCCAGAATGCCACTTTTGGAATGAATTTTGTAGCTCACGGACTAAATTTAAAGAAGGGTGATGAAGTCATAAATACTGATCAAGAGCACGGTGGGGGATATGCTGCGTGGAGACAACTTGAGAAAAGAAAAGGGATTGTTTACAAGCAAGCGGTCATTCCTGTCCCTGCAAATGATAAGGATGAGATAATTAACTCTATTTTGGGTCAGGTAACAAAAAACACAAAGGTTATAGCTATTCCTCATATTGTTTCTGTATACGGAACTGTGATGCCAATTAAAGAGATATGTACGTACGCTCGTGAGAAGGGAATATTTACTGTCATTGACGGAGCACAGTCTATTGGACAGATAGATGTAGACCTTAAAGATTTAAATTGTGATGCCTACTACTCAAGCCTCCATAAGTGGTTTCTTTCTCCTCCTGGAAGTGGTTTATTGTATCTGGATAAATCGATATCATCAGATATGTGGCCAACACTTTCTAGTTATAACTGGGACAATAAAGATGATAAAGGATTTGCTTTACAGCAGTCAGGTACTGGAAACCCTTCACTTAGAGTAGGTTTAGAGGCCTCAATAGACTTCTTTAACATGATTGGTAAAGAAAGGTGGCTAGGAAGAGTAAAGGAATTAGGTAAATACCTTAGAGATGGATTAAAAGAACTTCCTAATGTAGAGATCGTGTCATCATATAATGAAGATTTATGTGCTGGTTTAACTACTTACAAGGTTAAGGGATTGACAGGTCCGGTCCTACAGAAGACATTGTGGGACAGGGAAAGGCTCCAGCCTAGATCAGTCGGTAAGGAACTCATGAGACACTCGGTTCATATTTATAACCAAAAATCAGAAATTGATAAAACATTTGATGTCATTAATTCATTGTCATGAATGAAATAATTTCTTTTTTTTCAGATGTCCCAGTTATTTTCAGGACTCTAATACTTCTTGGTGGAATTGTCTTTTTTTGGGTATTAGAGGGTATTATTCCTTTTTATTCACTCAATTATAAGAAGACAAACCATGCCATATTAAATCTTCTATTTACTATTACCACTGCTATAATAGGTTTTGGTTTTGCATTTATTTTACTGAAGTCAACAGAAATCGTAAATACCCATGAAATAGGGTTTATTCACCTTTTTAACTTACCTCTTTATCTAGAGGTAGTAATATGTCTACTTCTATTAGATCTAGTGGGCGCGTATCTTGTCCATTTTGTTGAACATAAGGTGCCTTGGATGTGGAAATTTCATGTGGTTCATCATTCTGATGTAAATGTTGATGTGACGACAGGTTTAAGGCATCACCCAGGGGAAACTGTATTTAGAATTTTATTTACAATACTTGGTATATACGTTTCGGGAGCATCTATTGGTATTGTGATGCTATACCAGAGTATATCTGTACTTTTCGCTCATATTACACATGCTAATATAGGTCTTCCTAGGTCTCTTGACAGAGTAATTTCATTTGTCTTTGTCACACCAAATATGCACAAGGTCCATCATCATTTTCAGCTTCCTTTGACAGATAAAAATTACGGAAATATATTCTCAATTTGGGATAGAATCTTTGGCACATATCATAGTGTAAAAGACTCAAAATCAATTGTTTATGGTATAGATACTCATATTACTTCTGATAAAATAAATTCTTTTTCTGATCTTTTCCTTATACCATTTAAGAAGATGAAAAAAATAAAAAAATCTAAGTTTTCAAATTTATGAATTTTGATATTCCATGTTCTGCAGAATCTCTTGATAGGATAAGAAAATATATTAATAGAACACCATTATCATATTCGGAAAGACTTTCACATGAATGTGGTTCAAAAATATATTTAAAGTTAGAAAACTTACAAAAAACAGGATCTTTTAAGGTTAGAGGAGCTCTAAATAAAGTGGTAAATATGAGTTCAGATAGGCCAGTAGTTGCAGCGTCTTCTGGAAACCACGGCGCCGCGGTCTCATACGCGCTAAATAAAAAACAGAACAAAGGGAAAATATATGTGCCTAATAATGTTAAGGATCTAAAAGCTGAGAATATAAGATCGTATGGTTCTGAGGTAATAAAATTTGGAGATGATTGCCTTGATGCCGAAAATGAGGCTATTAGAGTATCTAAAAAAAACAATTACACATTTATCTCTCCGTATAATGATCTGGATGTTATATCAGGACAGGGAACTATTGGAGTTGAGATTTTAGAAGAGAATGATAACATAGACGTTGTATTTATAACTGTGGGTGGAGGTGGATTAATCTCAGGTATCTCTCATTATCTCAAGTCCAAGAAACCGAAAATTAAAGTTATAGGATGTTCTCCAGAAAATTCTTCTATAATGATAAACTCTATTAAACACGGAAAAATTGTTAACTCTAAATCAAAGGACACACTTTCTGATGGTTCTGCTGGTGGTGTTGAAGAAGGCTCAATAACATTTGATCTATGTAATAATTTGATCGATGATTTCTGTTTAGTTTCTGAATATGAGATAGCTAAACAGATTAAAGACTCTCTTAATTATGATAAGATTGTAATTGAAGGATCTGCTGCTGTTGCCATTGCTTCTGCATTAAAAATGAAGGAAAAATTTAAAAATAAGAATATTGCTATAATTATTTGTGGTGGTAATATTGGATCTGAAACTTTAAAATCATTACTATGAACACTCTTTTTTATAATAAAACTCAAGTTATAGAAGCACTTAAGGGTATAAACCTTATTGAGTCAATTGAACTTGGTTTTGTTGAATATTCTAGAGGTAACTCTGTCGTCCCTCCAGTTGGAGAGTTACTTTTTGATAAGCCTCCTGGAGATGTACATATTAAGTATGGATATATAAAAAGTCAAGATAATTACGTTGTCAAAATAGCATCAGGATTTTCAAATAATGAAGAATTAGATTTATCTAGTAGTCATGGGGTAATGGTTATGTTTGATAAAAACACAGGATACTTGAAATGTATTTTACATGATGAGGGCTACCTCACAAATGTAAGAACTGCTATTGCTGGCGCCATATGTGCTAAATATTTAGCCCCTTCACAAGTAAAAGGTATTGGGATAATTGGAAATGGTATCCAGGCCAGGATGCAGTTGGAGTACTTATCAGACGTTGTAGATTGTAAAGATGTATTTGTCTTGGGTAGAGATGAGGACAGAGTACGTAAATATATTGATGAAATGGAAAGATATGGATATAACATAACTAGTGTTAATAATTCAAGAGAGTTATGTCAAAATTCTAACCTAATTGTTACAACAACTAACGCTAACGAATCCTTGATATATAAGGGAGATGTGAAGAAGGGTACTCACATCACTGCAGTAGGCTCAGATACTCCAGATAAAAGAGAATTAGATCCTGAAATTTTAAATATTGCTAACTCAGTAATTGTAGATAGTATCTCTCAGTGTCTTGAGAGAGGAGAAACAAAGAAGGCCTTGGATAAAGAATTGATTAGCGAAGAGAAACTTATTGAGTTAGGTGAGATTATTGATTCCGGTAAGAAGTACAGAAAAGATGATTCTGAAATAACAGTTGCCGACTTGACTGGTGTTGCAGTCCAAGATATTATGATTACTAACGCAGTATATAACCAACTAAAAACCTAAAATGAGAATACTAACCCTTATACTTTTAATACTATTGCCTAATTCAAATCATCTAAAGGCTTACCCTATAGAGGAAAATGACATTTTTAAAAATCTAAAATATAGAAATGTAGGACCCACAAGGGGTGGTAGAGTAACCACTGTGCACGGAGTTGATTCTCAAAGAAATACGTTCTATATGGGTACAACCGGAGGGGGACTATGGAAGACGACAGACTCTGGTAATAATTGGTTTAATGTATCTGATGGTTATTTCAAATCACCTTCAATAGGAGCTATAAATGTTTATCAAAAAAACCCACAAATACTATACGTAGGTACAGGATCAGACGGTATAAGGTCTAATGTTATTGTAGGTAAGGGCTTATATAAATCATCTGATAGTGGGAAATCATGGGATCACTTAGGACTGGAGAATACTGGTCAAATAGGAGCAGTAGAAATTCATCCAGATAACCCTGACCATGTGCTCGTAGCTGCTATTGGGCAGCCATTCAATAATAGCAATGAAAGAGGTCTATACGAAACTAAAGACGGTGGAAAGACATGGGAAAAGATATTATATATTTCAGATGCAATTGGTGTTGTTGATGTAGAATTTGCACCAGATGATCCTAATACAATATATGCTGCCTCTTGGAGAGTTGAAAGAAAACCATGGACAATTATTAGTGGATCTGAGAATGGAGGTGCTTACAAGTCTGTTGATGGTGGAAAAAATTGGAATAAAATAAACTTAGGATTTGAAAGTAAATACATTGGCAAAATAGATTTTGCAGTTTCAAAATCAAACCCTGACAGGTTATTTGTTATGGTAGAGGCTTCAGAAGGAAAAGGCGGACTATACAAGTCAGAGGATAGGGGTAAAACCTTTGAACATATGAATAATAGAGAGGAGCTTGTAAATAGACCATTTTATTATCTTAATGTAGAATCTAATCCACTGAATTCAGATATTTTATATTCTAGTGCAAACAGATTTATGATTTCAAAAGATGCAGGAAAAACCTGGAGATCATATTCTACTCCTCACGGTGACAATCATGACATATGGATAAACTCAAATGATACATCAGTCTGGGTGCAGTCTAATGACGGAGGAGCAAATATTACTTTTAACTCGGGTAAGACATGGTCTACACAATTCAATCAACCTACAGCAGAGATATATCAGGTAGAAGTTGACGATCAGTTCCCGTACTGGTTATATGGCGGTCAGCAAGACAATTACTCAACTGTATCTGTTCCTAGTCTTCCTCCGTATGGATTACAAGCAGGTCCCAATGCGTACATTACAAATACTGGTGGATGTGAGACAGGACCGGCTGTACCTAAACCCGGAAACCCAAACATTGTGTATTCTAATTGTAAGGGTAGGTTTGGTGTATATAATAAGCTGACTGGACAAGAAAAACAATACTATGTGGGAGCATCTAATATGTACGGTCATAATCCAAAAAACTTGAAGTATAGATTTCAGAGAGTATCACCAATTCACGTGTCTCCTCATGACCCTGATGTTATATATCATGCTTCTCAATATCTTCACAAGACTATTGATGAAGGTGTGACATGGGAGATAATATCTCCAGATCTAACAGCATTTGATCCTGAAAAACAGGTTATATCTGGATCTCCTATAACAAGAGATATAACAGGTGAAGAATTTTATAGTACTATTTACTCAGTAAGAGAATCTAAAATTAGAGAAGGATTAATATGGGTAGGTGCGAATGATGGTCCTGTTCACGTAACAATAGATGGTGGTAAAACATGGAAAGATGTTACGCCAGATAAAAAATTATCAGGTGGAAGGGTTGATTCGGTAGAACCATCTCCACATGATGAAGGTAAAGCATTTGTGACGATATTAAGATACCAACTAGGGGACTGGAAGCCATATATTTACAAGACACTTAATTATGGAGAAGATTGGGAACTTATTACTGAAGGAATTCCAAAAGATCATCCTGTTAGGGTATTGAGAGAAGATACTGAGAAAGAGGGTATCTTATTTGCAGGAACAGAATTTGGTATGTTTCTATCTTTGGATGATGGTAGACATTGGCACTCCTTCCAACAAAATTTACCTGTAACACCTATAACAGACATTAAAATTCATAGAGATGATGTTGTATTATCTACAATGGGAAGATCTTTCTGGATAATGGATAATATAAGTTATTTGAGACATTTGGATAATCAAGAATTAGAAGCAGTTTATCCTGTAGCTAACACAATTAGGTACAGGTATAGGCCATCAAATAGTAATCATGTCAGTTACCCACAAACTACTGTAGATTTTGACTACAAATTAAACTCAAGCTCAGTAAGTGATGTTATTATTTCTATTTATGACTCAGAGAATAATCTTGTCAACTCATATATATCATCTGAAAATAAAGAAGAAGTTGATGATTACGTTATGGCAACAAATGAATTTACATACATATCAAGTTCAAAAATTTCAAAAATCACTGGGATGAATAGATTTAAGTGGGACATGAGACATAGAGGTTCATGGAGTAAAAATAATAGGTTATCATATAGAAATGGCCCTATGGTAAGACCAGGAAAGTACAGAGTGGATTTTAAGATTGATGTAGTTTCTTACTCACAAGAATTTAATGTTTTACCTGATCCAAGGCTAAAAGATCTTTCAAAAGATGATTATAAAGAACAGGAAAAACTCCTTTTGGAGATCAGGGATTTCATGAGTGAAGTAAGATTATTTGAGAGTGAGGTTGAATCTAAACTTGAGAAAAGAAAAAATAATAAAAACCTTGATTTGGTCTCAAAAGAGCTAAATACTCAGGAGGGTACTTATATGAGGCCAATGCTGATAGATCAGATAAGATATTTACAGTCAATGCTGAGTAGGGCAGATCAGAAACCCGGAAATGATGCTTATATGAGATTAGATGAGTTGAAAACTCAATTTAAACTTTTGAAAGAAAAGTTAGGATGATAAGTCAATTCCTAATTGAGATTTAAATTTTCTTTTTTCAAAATTTATTAGAGATTCTGATTCTTCTAATGTTATAAACTTGAATTTTAATTTACTTTCTGGTTTTATCTGTGAAACTTTTGAAATATCAACTCTTGCGATATTGCCTATGATAGGGTACCCACCTGTTGACTGAGAGTCGCTCATAAGAATTATTGGATCTCCAGCAGGAGGCAATTGTACTGTTCCCTTAGAAACCACAGTACTTTCTATAGATTTTTTATCTGATACTTTTAATTTATTTCCATTTAAACGGATGCCCATTCTATCACTTTCTGAACTGACATTGAACTCATTACCTAACTTTTTTAAAGAATTTTTACTTATCATACTATAGTTGACTCCTTTAATAACTCTGATGTTAGAAATTTCTTGATATTTTCTTTGAAATGATTCAGGGATTTTTTTTTCAATACTTTCCTCTGATTTATTAAAATTAATAGTATCATTTTTTGATATTTTTTTACCATTTATACCTCCTATATTAATCTTTTCATATGTCGAATAACTATTGAATGATTTTTTAAGTTTCATCTTAGCTGAAAATGATAAATAGACCCTTCCTCCATTTAAACATACACCTATATCTAAAACATCTCCAGCTTTAACTTTTATTGATCTATTTATTTGAATTCTTTTGTCATTTATTTTGGCATCAAAATTAGCACCACATATACCTATAGTTGTATTAAAATTAAATTTAATTTTAGGTCCAAAATAATTGATTTCAAGTGTTTCTGAGGAATAGTTATTGTCTACAAGCCAGTTTGCTAAAATATGTGAGTATTCATCCATAGGGCCACTATTTGGGATTCCATATTTCTTATATCCAATTCTTTTCATGTCTTGAATGGATGTGTAAAGACCTGGTCTTAAGAATTTAATTCTATTCATAAATTAGAAATTTTATAAAACTCATTAATATCTATCTCATAAAAATTAATAGTATCACCTTGTTGAATTTTTATTGGTGGGTCAGAGTTTTTATCAAAAAGTTCGTGTGGAGTTCTTCCAATTATATTCCATCCTCCTGGACTCTCGATATTATATATTCCTGTTTGATTGTTTGCAATTCCAATGGAACCTTTTGGTATTATCTTTCTTGGAGTTTTTCTTCTTGGTAGACTTATCAAATTATTTAGACCACCCAGATAAAGAAAACCAGGCAGAAAACCTATTATATCTACTATATAGGTAGATTTATTATGAATTCTAATAAACTCTTTTGTATCCAAATTAAGTTTCTTAGACACTTCATTAATGTCACTTGCCAAGTCTGTATGGTAACAAATGGGAATTTTCCATATTCTTTTTTTCTTATTACTTATTCTAATAGAATTTTTATCTATTGAAGAGTTGACTTTAGATTTTAACTCATTATAAGAAGTGGTGTATGGGTTGTAAATTAAACCTATATGATCCTTTAATATTATAATATCTTCTATCTCTGGTATGTTACTAGATTTGATTTTATCGACTATAGAGCTTAATTTCTCCTGTGTTATTGGATTATCACTATTTATTATAAGTATTGAGTCTCCGGATGGGGTGATATTTAATGAACCAATCATATTAATCCCCTATATTTTAAGCTTTTGTGGATGGTTTTTGCAAATAATAATGCATTTGGTTGGTCTCCGTGGACACAAATAGTATCTAATTCAATATTTTCTAATTTACCAGTAATAGTCTTAACTTTTCCTTTCTCAATCATGTTATTTATATGTTCTAAGGAAAGTCCAGGATCTGTTATCATAGCATTACTTAGTTTTCTGTCTACTAGAGATAAGTCATCATTATAATTTCTGTCAGAGAAAACTTCAGAGAGATACTTTATGCCATGATTTTCTGATAATTCCTTCCATTTGTTCATAGATGGTCCATATAAAATTAAATTAGGGTCTACTTTCTTAATTGATTTAACAATTATTTCTGCAATTTTTAAATCTATACTTGCCATATTATAAAGTGCTCCATGTGGTTTCACATGATTTAATTTAGCTCCAAATGACTCTGCCATACCTTTTAATGCAGAAATTTGATACAATAGAATTGATTCTAACTCTTTACTTTTTAAAGTATATTTTCTCCTTCCAAATCCTTCAATATCATGAAATGATGGGTGTGCACCAATTTTTACATTATTTTGAATAGCTAATAAGATTGTTTTTGAAATAGTTTCAGAATCGCCGCCATGAAAACCACATGCAATATTACATGATGTTATATATGGTAATATTTTTTCATCATTCCCAATTATTTTGTCATAATAGGACTCACCCATATCACAATTTAAATCAATGAATTTTCTCATATTAAAATTAAGCTTCTATAACTAATTACAATTGAAATTAGTACTATTAAAATACCAAGTAAATTATAAAATTTAGAGTTAACATAATTACCCATAATCTTTCTTTTATTTACTGACCAAATTAAAAAGATTGCTATAAAAGGTAGAAATAAACCATTTACGAATTGTGCTAGTTTAATAACTAGTATAGGGTTATAATTTATTGAAGAAAAAACAACTCCTATTATTATAATTATATAAGCTACTCTTTTGAATATTTTGTCACTCCACTCAGCCTTGTACTTAAAGATTCCTGAGAGAGCATATGAAGTTGCAATAGGCGCTGTTATAGAAGATGTTATCCCAGCACAGAACAGACCAATAGATATAAAATATTTTGAGAATGATCCTAAAGTAGGTGACAACTGATTTCCTAGATCAACAGCATTTTTTATTTCATTTTGGTTTATTGATATCTGTGAAGAAGCTGCAGTGATTATTATTGATAATGATATTATCCCTCCAATTACAATAGATATGACTGTGTCATATACAGATGTTTTATAGTCTTTTTCTGTTAACCATCTTTTTTTTGCAACATATGAATGTAAAAATAAATTATAAGGAACCACGGTGGTTCCTATTAGGCCAACAACGTATATAAAATTACTCTCATTTACATTAGGTTTTAATCCACTAAGTAAATCCTTGATGCTTGGAGTTGATGTTATAGCTACTAGAACAAATGTGATACTCATAGTGAGTACTAGAAAGACTAGAACTTTTTCAAAGACTTTGTATGATCCATTTCCAATAATTACAGCTAAAAATGAACCAATAACTATAGGTATAAAATTAACTTTATAATCAAGTAATGAAATCTCAATAGAACCTATAAATGTTTCTAATCCCATCACTGTTCCGCTAATATTCCCAGATTCATATGCTGCGTTACCTACAAATAGTGATAAAAAAATTATACCAATTATGATTCTTCTAATTAATGTATTGTCAATGTCTATAAGTATTTCACTTAATCCTTTTCTTGAAATTATCCCTAGTCTAGAGCTTATTTCTTGTAGATAACAAGTAGCTAATATTGAAAAAACAATACACCAAATCAGAGAATAACCATAATTAATACCTGCTAAAGTGCATATTGTAACTGTACCAGGACCTATAAAAGCAGAGGTTATAATAATACCAGGACCTAATTTTTTTAATTTATTAATCACTGTTTATTTGGTGAGATTATCTGCAGCTTCAAAGTCTAAATACCATGATATTTTACCACCAGAATTAGGTTTTATATGACTTGCTGGATATTTTTCATAGTCACCCCTTTTATTAATAATTTCATCAACAACATTTTTTTTACCAGAACCGGATACATGAAATATAATTTCTTTTGAATTATTTATAATTTTTTCAGAGAGACTTACTCTTTTCTGTCCAGAAGTTGGGTGTGTAGCCACTACACAATCAGACTCATTTTTAAACTTATTAAGTTCGTATGGAAAAATTGAGGCAGTGTGACCATCATCTCCTAAGCCAAGAATCACAAGATCAAAACATGGTAAATTGCCAACAATATCTAAGTTATTTCTAAGCGTTTTAGAATAGTTTGTAACTTCCTCAGAAGCTTGATTTTCACCTTTTATTCTGTATATATTTTCTCTGTTTATATTTTTTGAATTAAATAAAAAAGATTCTGCCATTTTATAATTGCTTTCATCTGATTCAGGGGGGACACACCTCTCATCTACCCAGAAGAACTTCATTTTATTTTCTAACTTGTCGAGTTTTTTTGATAATACTTTGAATAATTTAAGGGGAGTACTTCCTCCAGATAATGCTATATTTTTATTTAGATAATTACTTATTATATGATTAGCTAGGTTTTCAGCTAAGTCATCAGATGTCTTATAAATATTTATGTCCATAATTATAATTCACATATTTCTCCATCGTTTACAAGATTCTTACATGGGTATCTCCAGGTATTATCATTTCTAAACAGATCATTACATTTTTTTGGACCCCATGTTCCAGCCTTGTATCCATAAATTTTAATCTTATTAGATTTTATTGCTTCTGAGATAGGATCAACAATTTTCCATGCCCTCTCAACAAAATCACTTCTTGAAAATAACATTGTATCACCTTTAAAAACATCTAGAATAAGAGTTTCGTATGCATTGTTTATGATATTATCTCCTAATTTCTTATAGTGGAACTCAAGATTTTTATTGATTATTTCAGATTTATTTCCTGGTTTCTTTAAATAGAATTTCACTAACATTCCTTCGTCAGGTTGAAGTCTAAATATTAATGTGTTACTTTCATTATTATCACCAAATATGTTTATGTTTTTTTTAAAATTGACAACAATCTCTGTCACCTTGGTAGGAAGTCTTTTTCCTGTTCTGATGAAGAAGGGAACCTCTTCCCATCTCTTGTTGTCAATAAAGAGTTTACATGCAAAGAAAGTTTCAGTCTTAGAATTTTTATCAACACCCTTATTTTCTTTATAACTTTTGAATTTTTTATAACTTGTTTTTGATGCTAGGTATTGACCTCTTATGACATCTTCCTTACAATTAATTTTCCTGATACTCTTAAGAACATTTATTTTTTCATTTCTAATAGATTCAGCTGATTTGACTTTAGGTTCTTCCATAGATACTAGACATAGGAGCTCTAACAAATGATTTTGAAACATGTCTTTAATTGCGCCAGATTTATCATAATACTCACCTCTATCCTTTATTCCTATACTCTCTGCGGCCGTAATCTCTACATAACTAATGTGTTCTCTACTCCATAAGGCATTAAATATATAATTTGTGAATCTTGAGACTAATATATTTTGAACTGTTTCTTTTCCAAGATAATGATCAATTCTAAATATTTGACTTTCATTAAATCCTGAACTAAGTAGATTATTCAACTCATTTGATGAATTTAGATCGTTGCCAAATGGTTTTTCTATGATTATTCTCCTGAAACCCGCATCTTCTTTATTGAGGTTGTTATCAATTAGGTTTTTGATTATTGGAGAGTATGCCATAGGTGGTGTTGAGAGGTAGTAAATGATATTAACAGCTTTATGATTTGATTTTAGATCATTAATTTTTGCAGATAACTTTAAGAAATCAGTATTATCTGAGGGGTCTACCTTAAAATATTCGGAAGATTTAGAGATTTCATCGTGTAATTGATTAAAGATATCAACTTCTAATTCTTTCCTTCCACAGCCAATGATTTTAAAATTTTCAGGTAATTTTTCTGAATTAAAAATAGCATTTAATGATGGGAATAATTTTCTTTTTGTAAGATCTCCCGTTGCCCCAAAAATTATTATGATATTACAAGAATCTTTTTTCATTAATATGTTTTTACAAACATATCTAAACAAAAAAATCTTATTGTATTTATTATTAAAAAATTTATTTCATATTTGTCAAAATTATTGATATGACGTATGATTTTGGTCTAGTTGGCTTAGGAGTAATGGGCAGAAATTTTATTCTAAATGTTGCTCAGAATGGGTTTTCATCTATTGGATTATCTTCAAACCAGAATTCAATTAATTTATTAAAAAGTGATGGTAAATCATATGAGGTTGATGGCACATTAGACGATAAAGATTTTTTTCAAAAATTAAAAAGACCCAGAAAAATAATGCTATTAGTTCCTGCAGGTAAACCTGTTGATTCTGTAATAGATAGGTTCTTACCCTATCTTGAAGAAGGGGATATTATTATAGATGGTGGAAATTCACATTATGATGATACAGATAGAAGATATAGTTTTTTAAAAGATAAAAATATCAATTTCATTGGTGCAGGTGTATCTGGAGGATCAAAAGGAGCAAGACTTGGTCCTAGTATTATGCCAGGATGTGATGTAGATATTTATGAGCAAATTAGGCCAATTTTTGAGTCTGCTTCTGCAAAAGTAAATGGAGATCCGTGTGTTACTTACCTAGGTAATACTTCATCCGGTCATTACGTTAAAATGATACATAATGGTATAGAATATGCTATAATGCAATTAATTTCTGAAAATTACCACATTCTTAAATATGGTTTGAAGTTAGAAAATAATGAAATTCATAATGTCTTTAAGAAATGGAATGAAGGCCTATTGAATTCATATCTTGTTGAAATTACTCGTGATATATTTTTAGCAAAAGACGATGATTCCGATAATTATATTGTAGATCTTATTTTGGATAAGGCAAAGCAGAAGGGTACAGGAAAATGGACTTCTCAGAGTGCTATGGATTTTGGTGTAAGTATTCCGACAATAGACTCAGCAGTTTCTATGAGAATCATATCTTCATTTAAAGAGATGAGGTTAAAAGGTGAGAAAATTTATGGTGATTTTAAAATTAATGATCAATCTATATCAGTTGAGGAAGTAGAAAAATCACTTTTATTTAGTTTTATAGTATCTTTTGCCCAGGGATTATCACAGTTAAAGACTGCATCAAAAGAAAAATCTTACAATTTAAATTTTGAAGAAATATGTAAGATATGGAGGGGAGGATGTATTATCCGAGCAAAACTTCTTGAGAATTTTATGAATGCTTATCGAAAAGATAAAAATTTAGATAACTTATTATTTGATGATGGTATATCTGAAATCATAACTAAGTCTATAAGCGCCTCTAGGAAAGTATCTATATACTGTATTAATAATCAGATACCTGCTCAAGGATTACTATCATCAATCAGTTATTTTGATTCACTGAAAACTGGAAGGTTACCTATGAATCTTGTTCAGGCACAAAGAGATTGCTTTGGTGAACACACATTTGAGAGAATTGACAAAGATGGTACATTTCATTATGACAGGTGGCAATAGATCTGATTTTTAATAAATGTCAATAATTTATATTTTTGCGTAATTATGAAAAAGATTATAATTCTACTTCTCTTATTTTTATCTTTTAATTCCTACTCAAATCTCAGATTAGATTCTGTTTGGACTTCTCCAAACTCATATTATCTATCAAAAGGGAAAATCACAACATTATTAAATCAATCACAATATAGTAATTGGATAGCTGGAGGAGTTAACAATTTATCATTGACACTAATATTAGACTATGATTTTACATTAAAAAAAGGGGATTTAGAGTGGATTAATAGATTAGATGGAGCATATGGTCTGGTAAAAAATCAAAACGAGGATATTAAAAAAAATGAAGATAGAATAGAAATTTACTCTCTTGTTGCCATTAAAAATAAAGGCAGATGGTCATACTCAGCTTTTTTTAATTTAAAATCACAGTGGTCAAATGGTTATAAATACTCCCAAGGAGCTAATGGTGTAGTCGACAGAACATTAACTACAAAATTTTTATCTCCTGCATATTCTCAAGTAGGTGTAGGTATGTTCTATAAAAAAGATGATAATTTTTGGTTTAATTATGGTTTGTTATCTGCTAGATATATTATGGTAAACCCTGTCTTCACGGAGACTTTACTTGATGGTGAAAATTACTTTGGTGTCGAAAAAGGTGAGTCTGGAAGATTTGAAGCTGGGGGAATGATTTCTGCTTATTATAAGAAAGAAATAATGAAGAATATGCTCATGGAAAATAAGTTGAATTTATTTCAAAATTATCTTGAAGACCCATTAAATATTGATGTTGATTACACACTTAGTCTAGAGTTTACTATCAATCAATTTTTCTCAACTAATATCTTATTACAGATATTATATGATGATAATGCTATTCCTGAAATTCAACTTAAGGAAGTTTTTGGTGTAAGTTTCAATGTAAACTTTTAAGTGCAGATTATTTATTTTTGTATATTCATATATGTTTTTAAAAATTATTCTTTCAATATTATTTAATGTTCTTTTACAGACAGATACTGTATCATTATTTAATGGTAAAAATTTAGATGGATGGAAAATTCATGGGACTGAGAAATGGTACGTGAATGATGGAGAACTTATTTGTGAAAGTGGTCCAGACGAGCAATATGGTTACTTATCAACAATTAATTCATATAAAAATTTCATATTAACCCTTGATTTTTATCAAGAGTCAGATGGTAATAGTGGTGTTTTTTTTAGATCGTCTATTGATGGAGTTAAAATATCTGGATGGCAAGTAGAAGTAGCGCCACCAGGAAATAATTCTGGTGGAATATATGAATCTTACGGGAGAGGTTGGCTTATTAAACCAGATCCAAAATACGATGATATTGTTAAAATGAATATGTGGAATTCGATGAAAGTCATGGTAAGCGGAGATAATGTTAAAACATGGATAAATGATCAAGAGATGATTGAAATAACAGATTCTGTTATAGGAAAAGCTAATGGTTCAATTGCTTTGCAAATTCATGATGGGGGAGGGATTAAGGTAAGATGGAAGAATTTTAAATTAATACCTATTAATTAACAATCACATGCTTGTGATTTTAATAAATCAAGAAAAACACAAGCTTTTTCATTAACTAAGTTATAGCTAAATGGATATTCTTTTTTTGAGATACTATCATAGGGTTCGATTTTATTTACTTTATATCTAACGTTAGCATCTTTGATCACGTAAGT
>Ga0208766_1000772_pt1 | contig 17488 bp, 20 predicted proteins | sample ETN01SmetaG_3_FD_185792 | JGI IMG/M metagenome (GOLD analysis project Ga0208766, IMG submission 185792) | Marine microbial and viral communities from oxygen minimum zone, Eastern Pacific Ocean - ETNP2014F12-01SV263 (SPAdes) (version 2) | ecosystem: Environmental > Aquatic > Marine > Oceanic ... | reverse complement strand
AGAAGACATAACAATGGATGAGTATTCAAAAATATCAGTTGATAAACATATATTGCCAGAAATTGAATTAGGTATTAAATCTAGAAGAGCATACACACATCCTTATGCTACAGCACATATCCTTGGGTACATAGGTAAAGTATCAGATTCAGATATAGAGTCAGAAGTGGTTAAAACTCAAGAGGGAATGGTAGAAATTGGGAAGCTTGGAATTGAAAGATTTTATCAAAATATTTTGGCTGGTGAGTCAGGGTTTGAAAAACTCGAAACAGATGCGTTTGGTGAAGTTATAAGAACAATTGAAACAAAAGAATCAAGAAGAGGGGATGATATTTATCTGACAATAGATTTAAATTTACAGAAATTTATTTATAAAAAAATGAAAAACAAAGAAGGTAGTGTAATTGCAATGAATCCAAATAATGGTGAAATACTAGCCTTTGTAAGCGCGCCTGGATATGACATAAATCTTTTTACTAAATCAATTTCACAAAAAGATTACAACAAACTATTACAAGATAAAAGAAAGCCAATGATTAACAGAGCTATTAATGGACAATATCCTCCGGCATCAACACTTAAACCTTTTATTGGGCTTATTGCATTGGATGAGGGCATTATTAATAGTAAAAAATTTGTATCATGTTCAGGCGCATATAAGCTTGCTAATCATAAAAGACCGTTTAAATGTTGGAAAAAAGAAGGGCATGGGCCTGCTGATTTATCATATGCTATAACACAATCTTGTGATGTTTTCTTTTATAGAGTCTCTGAGTTAGTCGGTATAGATATTATTAGCGAAAATCTTTATAAATATGGCTTTGGGAAAAAAACTTACATAGATCTATATAATGAATCAGTGGGCTTAATACCGGATAGAGCATGGAAACGAAAAAATTTACAACAACCTTGGTATCCTGGCGAAACATTAAACATTGGTATAGGACAAGGTTATTTTTTATCTACACCAATACAATTAACGCTAGCAACTGCATCTATAGCTACCGCAGGACAAACATATACCCCGCATTTGTTTTTACGCTCTCAGGATTCTAAAACTGGAGATTTTATTAATTATGAAGCAGAAGATAATAAATTTATAACACCGAATGTAGACCATGACTCCTTAGATATTGTTCACCATGCAATGTGGAGAGTGACAAATGAAAGGGGCGTGGGAACTGCGTCGCGTTTAAAAAAAATAGGTAATATTGAGATAGCTGGGAAAACTGGTACGGCGCAAGTATATTCACAAGATGCAGAAAAAGGACAATCAAGTAAAAAGATATTACAAGACCATGCTTTATTTATTAGCTATGCCCCATTTGAAAACCCTGAAATTGTAGTTACGGTTATTGTAGAGCACGGAGGAGGAGGATCGTCTACGGCAGCTCCTATTGCACGTGATACTATAGAATATTATATGGAGAATAAAAAAACAGTGGTATCTAATAATGAGTGAATATATACGTGATGGAGTTAAACCATTCTCAGGTTTATCGTCTTTATTGCATATTGATACAAAATTATTTATTGCAATAATAATTATTACAATTTTTGGTTTAACAACTATTTATAGTAGTTCTGGGGGAGATTTAAGTTTAGTTATTAAACAATTCACAAGAGTTACGATTGGAATAGTTACTATGATATTTATTGCACAAGTGCACCCAGATAATTTAAAACTTTTTTCTCCTATTCTATATGTTTTCACTTTAGTCTTACTTATCTTAGTTCTTTTTTTTGGTGTTGGTAATACTGCAGACAGATGGTTAGATTTATATTTTATAAAATTTCAACCATCAGAATTAATGAAAATTTTTGTACCTCTTATGGTTGCTTATTATTATTCTAATAAACCTTTACCACCTAAAACTAAATATCTATTTGTATCGATTATTATTGTGTTAACCCCTGTCTTGATGATAATAAAACAACCAGACTTGGGTACCGCTCTTTTAATCGGCATGTCTGGTGCAATAGCAATATTATTAGCTGGAATATCTTTAAAATTTTTTATTGGCAGTACAGTGGGTGGGTTTCTTTTAGCCCCTGTATTATGGATGAACATGCATGATTATCAAAAAGAAAGAGTACTAACATTTTTTAATCCAGAATCTGATCCAATGGGATCGGGTTATCATCTTATGCAATCTAAAATTGCTTTAGGGTCTGGTGGTTTTTTTGGCAAAGGGTTATTTAATGGAACACAATCAAAACTAGGCTTTGTACCTGAGCATTCGACTGATTTTATTTTTACAGCTTTTGGAGAGGAATTTGGTTTTTTAGGAGTTATACTCTTAATGACCCTTTATTTATTTATTGCCTTAAGAGGTTTAAGTATTTCAGTTAAAGCCACCGATAATTTTGGTAGGATTTTATCAGGAACACTGAGCCTAACAATATTTTTATATGTATTAGTAAATGTAGGAATGGTTATTGGATTTCTCCCAGTAGTTGGTGCGCCACTTCCGTTTATGAGCTATGGAGGAACTTCAATGGTTACCCTGTTTGCTACATTTGGCATGATTATGTCAGTTAAATCTCATCAAAGGATACTTAGAAAGTGATAAAAAAAATCTCGTTAACTATAATATTTCTTATACTTTGGACTAATGTGCAAGCTGATCTTGATGGTTATGATAATAATGAAGTTAAAAACTTTATAAATCATATGCACACAAAACACAATTTTAATAAAGCAGAACTAGAAAAGCTTTTTATTGAAATTATTCCTGAAAAGAGAATTAAAAAGTTTTTTAAAAAAGCACCTGAAAGAACACTAACTTGGAATGGTTGTGATAAAAAAGATAAAAATTGTACAAATTATAAAAAATTATTTGTAACAAAAAATAATATAAGAAGAGGATTAGAGTTTTGGCTTAAAAATAAAAAAGATCTTCAACAAGCTCATCAAAAATATGGAGTACCACCGGAAATAATTATTTCTATTATTGGAATTGAAAGTAAGTATGGAACTAGAACTGGTACGTTCAAAACTTTTGATACATTAGCCTCATTATCTTTTGGTCCAAACAAAGGCAGAAGATCCAAATTTTTTAAAACAGAGCTTATAAATTTTTTACTTATGTGTAGAGAGAATAAATTTGATCCTAGCTCCATAAAAGGCTCATACGCGGGCGCCCTTGGTCAACCACAGTTTATATCAAGCAGTTATCGAAATTATGCGGTAGATTTTAATAATGATAAAAAAATCGATTTATGGGATTCAACCGAGGACATTATAGGGAGTGTTGCAAATTATTTTAAAAGAAATGGTTGGAAAAAAAATCAACCAATTATGTCTAAGGTTATCTACTTAGAGTCAGAGTCTAACTTTATAAAAAATGAATCTAAAAAATCATATCGACCAAAAATATCATATTCTAACTATCAAAAACACGGTCTATCTTCTGATATATCAATTGAACCATCTTCGTTAGTTTCTGTTATTGGAAGAAAAGAAAAAGACGGTAATGTTTATAGTTTTGGACATAAAAACTTTTATGTTATCACTCGTTATAATAGAAGTCGTTTGTACGCACTAGCTGTTTATTTTTTGAGTAAAGAGATTAGGAGTGCAAAATCGAGGATGGAAAGATTATGAAATATGATATAATCTCTTAAATCTTATGAATATTTCACTTAAACATACCATGCAGTACATTATTATATTATTTGTATTTTTGATAAGTTCTGTTACACATTCTGCTCCGATACCTAAACCACCCAATGCAAGCGTTAAATCATATGTTCTTATGGATTATGATAGCGGAATGATAATAGCTTCTAAAAATCCTGATTTAATACTTCCTCCTGCAAGCATAACAAAAATTATGACATCATATATTGCATTCACAGAACTTCAAAATAATGCTTTGAGTTTGAACGAAAGAGTGTTGGTAAGTAAAAAGGCATGGAAAACTGGAGGATCTAAAATGTTTATAGAGGTCGGCAAAAAAGTTAAAGTCTCTGACTTACTTCACGGTATTATTACTTCATCGGGTAATGACGCAAGCGTTGCATTAGCAGAACACATCTCCGGTGACGAAGAAACATTTTCAGTTTATATGAATCAGATTGCCGAGAACTTAGGTTTAACCAATACACAGTATGCTAATGCAACTGGTTTGCCAGATGATAATCTTTATACTACGGCAAAAGACATGGCAACTTTATCAAAATCCCTTATTAAAAATTTTCCAAAGGAATATAGATATTACGCAAATAAGTCATATATCTATAATGAAATCAAACAGTATTCTAGAAATAAGCTTTTATATTTAGATAACAGTGTAGATGGTATTAAAACTGGGTATACAAAAAAAGCAGGTTATTGTTTGGTCAGTTCAGCCAATAGAGGCAAGAGAAGACTAATATCTGTTGTAATGGGAGCAAAAAATCCTGAACAAAGAACTAATATATCTAGAGCATTACTAGAATATGGTTTCAGATTTTATGAAACTCATAAAATTTTTAATGCTGATGACAATATTCATAATGCTAGATTATATAATGGAGAGAAAAGTGAAATTTCTTTAGGCGTTAAAGAAGATGCGTATGTATCGATACCTAGAAGATCAATAAAAAAAATTAAGAAAAAATATATTGTAGATAAAAATTTAACTGCACCTGTTGAAATAGGAGAAAAAGTAGGTTTTGTTGCCATACAGTTGAACAATAAAACAGTAACAAGGATTGAATTATTTGCCATGGAAGCTATTGGGCCAGGTAGTATATACCAAAGAACCTTAGATTCTATTCTAAAAAATTAGCATGGAAGAACAAATATATTTAAACGGAGCATATATTCCAAGAACTAATGCAAATATCTCTATTATGGATAGAGGTTTTTTATTTGGTGATGGTGTATATGAACTTATCCCTCTGTATGGAAAAAAAATTTTTCTTTTAGACAAACATCTCAAAAGGTTAGAAAATAGCCTAAATTTAATTGGGATGAAAAACAGTGGTTTTGATATAAATAATACTGAGGACATTATTAAAACGTTGGTAGATAAAAATAAATATGAAGATTATTTTTTCTATATTCATATTACACGAGGAGTTCAGAATACTAGACAACATATATACCCAGAAAAAATTAAACCAACTGTTCTGATCATGGGAGAGAATTACTCTGTATTTAATAAAGATGAAATATCAAAAGGTTTTAGAGCTTGCATACAAAGTGATTTCAGATGGACAAAATCTAATATTAAAAGTATATCTCTTTTAGGGAGTGTACTTTTAAAAAATTATGCATCACAGAATGGTTTTTATGAGACCCTATTAATAAGAGATAACAAGCTAACAGAAGGATCAGCAAGCAATGTATTTATTGTAAAAGATAATAAAATATTTACGCCCAAGCTTAGTGTTGATTTATTACCAGGAGTCACACGAGATTTATTAATAAATCTACTTAGAGAAAACGGTTTAGATGTTTTTGAGAAAGATGTTACCGAGTCTGACTTAAAGATTGCCGATGAAGTATGGTGTTGTAGTTCTACCAATTTTGTTGCACCCATAATTCAAATCGACGATATAACTATTAATAATGGAATAGTTGGAAATATAGCTTTAAGGACTTATGATCTTGTTAGAGATTTTATTTCTGCATACTAAAAAAACAAGCCACTAACAATATAGTGGCTTGAATTTTTCTGTATTTTACCTGTATTCTACTTTGGTGCAGGTGGTACAGGATCACATGAATATGCAGCAGCATTCATTTCTTTTGCTTTTGCTGTACATTCGTCTCTTGATGAAAAAGGACCAACAGTTTCAAAACGATCGAAGTCACCTTCAATCGGATAAATAGTAGCTGTGTATTCACTCGGAGGTGTACCTACACCACCACCACATGCTGTAAGAACAGCTGTTAGCATCAAGACAGACATTACTTTAAAGTTTTTCATTTGCCCCCCTTTGCGGCATTAATTTGTTATAACGAACTAACATTATACTGCTACTTACTAAGATATCACAATATTTATTCTATATATTTGATTACTGTCATAGTTATTTTCATATATAAATATTAGTACATGCTAATATAATGCCAATTTATTTTATTAATATATATAAAAAATCATCATGACATTCTTTTTTTTTGTTACAATCATTATGTTATATAACAAAATCGATTTAGGGGTTAAAAAATGATAAATCAAATTAACAAAGAAGATAAGGGGCTTCTATCTAAGATATCTAGTTCAAGAAGAAGTTTCATGAAAGGATTAGCAACAGTTGCAGCAGCAACTCCAATTGTGGGTTCTTTATTTAAACCAAAGGATGCAGACGCTGCTTTGGCTGATCACACAATGTACTTAAGAGGTAATTACTTCGAAAGCTGTACGTGTGAGACAATCTGTCCATGTCTATTATTATTGGATCCAACCACAGGTTATTGCACAGCAATGCTTGGATGGCACATAGACAAAGGACATGTTGGTACCGTTGATGTTAGTGGATTAAATGTGGCTATGTTTCTACACGCTCCAAAAAATTTACTGAAAGGTGGGTTTACAGTTGCATTATATATAGATGATGATGCAAGTAGTGCACAACATGCAGCTTTAACTGAAGCGTATCATGGAATACACGGCGGTCACTTAGGCGTGGTCGCAAGTTTAGTTAAAGGTGAAGAAGGAGGACCGCGTGAATTTTTACCAACTCGTTCAGCTGGTATAAGTTTTACAGAGAAGTCTCCACATAGACATCTAATAATTCATGGAGTTGGAGAAAATAAAATGGAACAATTGGCTGGAGCAAATGGTAGACCAATTGTAGTACACGATACTCCATTGGCTGTAGCACCTCCATTCCCAATCACTATAAACAGAGCATCTATAATGACTTATAGCGATCATGGAATTGACCATACATTTGAAGGTGGAAATGGTTTAAGTTCGCCTTTTGTTTATATGGATGGCGCAGCTAAACAAACAGCGGTTGAAAAAGCCTAAATCAAAATCAAGATAAGCCTACTCATTAAATGAGTAGGCTTTTTAATTTTACAAATGGAAAGTGTGAATAATAAAACTATTGAAAAAGCACCATTAAAAGATCGTATGACGGTTTATATTGGCGTTTTAATAATTTTAATTGTTTCTTGGGGATATATAATTGGCATGGGTTGGAACATGGGAACTCTACCATTTGTAGAAAATTCAAGCATGCAAATGGATATGAGCCAATCTATGTCTATGGATAACAAAAAGACTGGCATTCTTGACACCATCTTGATGTGGATGCCTCCATCACAAGGTGAATGGATGCTTAAAGATTTCTTATTATTGTTTATTATGTGGTCGGTCATGATGATAGCTATGATGACGCCTTCTATATTGCCTATGGTTATGTTGTTTACTGCTCTTAATGCAAATAAAAAACGAGATAATCAACCATCTGCATCATCTCTGATATTACTTTTAGGATATTTAATAAGTTGGGTTTTATTTAGTCTAGTCATTACTTTTCCACAATATGGGATGCATAAAGCTGGTTTGTTAAACCCAATGATGGAACCTACGCATGCATACCTAGCTTCAGCTGTTTTAATTCTTGCAGGAATTTATCAATTCACACCTTTCAAAGATGCATGTTTATCTGTTTGTCAGTCCCCACTAAGTTTTTTAATGAACAATTGGAAAGATGGTAATTTCGGAGCATTCTTAATAGGATATAAACATGGTTTTTATTGCATAGGTTGTTGTTGGTTTTTAATGATGACATTATTTGCCCTCGGAGTTATGAATATACTATGGGTTGTCGTTTTGACTTTATTTGTAATGTTTGAAAAACTATCTTACCGTTTCCCTTTGCTTTTTAGATATTCCACTGGCGCTATATTTATAGTCTGGGGAACAATGCTTATACTTTGAGCTCACTTACAAAGAAACACATAAAAGTCTTTGGAAAGGTACAAGGAGTTGGTTATCGTTTTTGGCTTCAAACTTTTGCTATAAGATATGGTGTTTCTGGGTGGGTTAAAAATAAAACAACAGGCGAAGTAGAAGCTTTATTAGTTGGAGAAGAGGAAGTGATTACAAATCTAATTGAGCAATGTTATCTGGGGCCCTTAAAATCAAACGTAAAATATATTTTAGTAGATAACTTTAAAGGTAATTACGAAATTAAATCATTTGAGATATTATCAACAGATTAATTTTTATTTAGAGTGAAATTGATTTTCTGGCTTCATTTAACCTATCTGGTGTTCCAATGTCATTCCACATTCCAGAATATATTTCCGCACCAATATTTTCTTCTTTATTTAGGATAATACCCAATTCTTTATCAGAGTGTTTTAAAAATAAATTTGGATGGAATATTCCCATTCCTGTATAGGTAAAATTTTTTCCTGGGATAATTTTATTATCTTTCAAATTAAAATCGCCATCATGATATTTTGGTTTTTTTACTAATACTAGGTGTGCAAGAGAATCTTTAATTAATTCATCTTTTAAATCAACAAATAAATAATTTGTCCATATATCAGCATTAACCACAATAAATGGCTGATTCTGGAATAAGTCTATTACTTTTCTAATACCATTTGCAGTACCTATAGGCATGTCGCCTTCATCGCTAATGGTAACTTTAACACCGTATTTAGAGCCGTCTCCAACATAATCTTTAATTTGGTTACCTAAATAACCCACATTAATTATTATCTCTTGTATTCCTGACTCTGATAATCGTAAGATCTTATCCTCAATTAAAGTAACGTTTCCAATTTTTAACATTGCCTTTGGCATGTCTTTAGTTAAAGGCATCATTCGTTCGCCTCTACCAGATGCTAATATCATTGCTTTTGTTGTCATAGTTTTCCTTTAATATCCAAGATATCAAATGCCATTTTCATTTCATTCATTTCAGGATATTTATTTATAATATTATCAATATAATTAAAAGTCCTTTTTATATCATCCATGTACGAAGGTTTATTATCTCTGTATTTTAATCTTGAAAAAATACCTATTGCCTTTAGGTGCCTTTGCACGCCATTGGTATCTAACCAATACATAAATTCTTCAAAAGAACTAGATGGATGTTGATCTTTAATTTTTGTATATAATGATTTAGACATATCTTTTATCAATATTTCATCCCACTCTATATAACAATCTTTTAAAAGAGAAACTAAATCATAGGTTATTGGGCCTATCATCGCATCTTGATAATCTAATACACCTGGATTGTTAGTTTCTGCCACCATTAAATTTCTGGAATGAAAATCTCTATGTATGAATGTAGTAGGTATTTTTGTTATATTATCTAATAACAAATTAAATGCTGCATCTAAATTTGTAGAAATAATAGTAGCTTCGTCAATATTAAGATGTTTTTTTAAAAACCATTCTTTAAAAAGTGTTAGCTCGCTGGCTTGTTCTTGTTTGTTAAAATCATTTAATCCAGATGCGTTTACGTTACTTTGCATCACATTAATAACATCTATAGCGTCAGTATATAAACAAAAAACAGTCTCATTATTTAAAGCATCTAAATATTTTATTTTCCCTAAATCAGACATCAGCACTAAACCAGACGGCTCGTTAATCTCATATATGATAGGCACATTTATTTTTGCCTCCAACAACCTTTTATTTATATCAAGAAATGGCTGCAATGGTTCTTTGTCTGGTGGTGAATCCATAACAATTTTCACATCATTATCGGAAGTGATTCTATAGTACGATCTAAAACTTGCATCAGATGATGCAACCTCTATTTTAAATGGAGATGAATAGTATTGTTTGACCCATTCACTTATCTTATCCACAGTTTTCTTTTCCATTTGCTAATATTACATGATAATTAAGTAATTTTTGATAAAAAAGATATACTTAGTAAAACCGATTATAAATTTTCCTCATGAGCAAGAAAGATATTTTTAAAGAATCCATAGATTTACAAATTAAAGCTAGAGATATTGGCCTAGATTGGCTGGAAATAGACGGTGTTATAACTAAACTAAAAGAAGAGACACAAGAAGTTCAAGCGGCCATTCAGAACAAAGATAAAAAAGCAATAAGAGAAGAGCTGGGAGATCTTTTTTTTACATTCCTTTGTTTAACTAGGCATTTAAAGGTTGATCCACAAGAAATTTTAGATAATGCAAATATCAAATTTGAGAAAAGATTTAATCAAGTCAACTCGATTTTAAAAGAACAAGGAAAATCATTTGCCAACCCTAAGGAAATGGAAAAGTTATGGCAAATAATAAAAAATAAAAAAAGCTAGTTTTGTTTTGGAGGCCAAACCCAAATTAATTCCTTAATACAATTTTTATCACCTAATTGTTGATCATAATTTAGTGGCGCCATATCAATTAATCTATTGCAGAAAAATATTAACCCATCTTTTTTTGTAGAACAAAGGTGACAGTTACCAACAAGCCCAAATAGATATAAAATAATTAAAATTGTAAACGTAGCTACTACTGATGGGAGTCCAATATGTCTATTTTTAACTTGCAAAGCCAAATATAAAATAATTATAGATGCATAAATTAAAAAAATAGAGGTCCATGAAAAATTAAATAGTTTAAGAGAAAAAACAAAGAGAATGGTTGAAAATATCCAAGCAGCTTTATTCATTGGATTCTCTTGTTTTTATAATTACAAAATTCTAATACCTTGCAGCTAAAACATTTTGGTTTCCTAGCAATACAAGTATATCTGCCTAAAATTATTAGCCAATGATGAGCATGCAATTTATATTTTTCTGGTACATTTTTCTCTAACTTCCTCTCAACCTCCAAGACATTTTTTCCTGGAGCCAAGCCAAGACGATTAGAGACTCTAAAAACATGGGTATCAACACCAATTGTTGGTTGGCCAAATGCATTATTTAAAACAACATTAGCAGTTTTTCTACCGACCCCAGGTAGTTTTTCTAAATCTTCACGATTATTAGGTATTTCATTTTTGTAGTTATCAAATATAATTTTACAAGTTTTGATTACATTTTTAGCTTTTGCATTATACAAGCCAATTGTTTTAATATAATATTTTAACTTCACTTCACCCATACTCAACATTTTTTTTGGGGTACCAGCAACTTTAAATAAATTTTTAGTAGCAGCATTTACACTTTTATCCGTTGCTTGTGCTGATAGTATGACCGCAATTAATAATTGAAATTTATTTTTATAATGTAATTCAGTCACAGGGTCCGGATTATTTTTTTTAAGAATTTTAAATATAGATATTATATTATCTTTATTCATATTTCTTTGTAGACTTATGTTTAAGTGATTCTTTCTCTATAGCAGATTGTATATAATTTTGTATTTCCCTCTCATCATATAGTTCGCCTTGATGTAATTTTCTCTGCTTTTCTATCATAGTGATTCTAGTTAATTTATTATAATAATTTTTTTCCGACTCTTCTGATTGGTGGCTTGGCCAAACCCAGGATATTTTTTGAGCATTTGTTTTCATTTTCATACAATCCACAGGGCATTGCTCTATACATAGTTCACACCCATTACACCTATCTTCTATAATATGATGCTGTTGGTGACGCGCACCTATGATTGCATCTACGGGACAAACTTTTATACATATTGTACAACCTATACACTCATCTATATCAATATCAGCTATATGATATGATTTAATTTCGTTAACCATTACAGTTGAATTATTTTTTAAAATTTTTAGTAATTGATTTTTCGTTTTTGTAGAACCAGGTTCACATTTATCAGCAGATTCATTATTTTTAGTTATGGCTACAGCGTATGATTTACAATCATCATACGTACATTTCTTGCATTGTAACTGAGGCAATGCTTTGAGAATTGTATCTGTCATTTTATCTTTTACATTTTTCATTATGAGACTTTTGACCCTGGGCTAACATTTTTTTGTGGCTGAATAATAATAATTTCATCTTGGTTAGAAGTTGCAAGCATCATTCCATCTGAGGTGCCAAATTTCATTTCCCTAGGCATAAGATTTATTATTACCACTACTAATTTATCTATTAAGTCCTCAGGAGTATAAGATTTTTTTATACCAGCAAAAATAGTTCTTTCTTCGTCTCCAATATCAATTTTTAATTTTAACATTTTACGAGAATCTTCTACTTCTTCAGCATGTATTATTTTACCTATTCTTAAATCAACTTTTATAAAATCATCTATAGTTATTTTTTCATTAGACATTATTTTCTTCCTTCGCTTCTTTTTTCATAGACTCTATTGCATCTTCTTCAATGCGCGTAATTATTGGCTCAAAATTCATAATATCTTTAGATAACTGAAGATCATGAATATTTTTCCAATTGATAGCATCACATTTTAAAATCTTTTCAGTTTTACTTGATACCACGGGAAGAATTGGCTTTAAATATCCTATTAATATTCTAAATAAATTTATACCATCTGTGCAAATTTTATGGACTACTTCTTGGTTATCTTTATTTTTTATTTTTACCCAAGGCTTTTCCTCATCTAGATATTTATTAACATTATCTGCCAAGGAGGAAATAAGTCTCACATTAGTTGCAAAACTCCTAGATTCATAGTTCTCTATTATTTTTTTACTATTATTTAAAACATCTTTGATTAATCCTGCATTATTTAAAGATGGTGATAGCTTATTATTAAAATCTTTATTAATAAATTTTGCACATCTACTTCCTATATTTATTATTTTGCCTACAAGGTCTGAATTTACTCTAGATTTAAAATCATCAAAATTTAAATCTATATCTTCAATTTTATTTGTAAGCCTACTTGCAAAATAATATCTTAAGTATTCAGGATCAAGATGATTCAGATAAGTTCTTGCATTAAAAAAAGTTCCACGAGACTTTGACATTTTCTCACCATCAATAGTTAGAAAGCCATGACAAAACACAGCATTTGGTTTTCTAAACCCAGAACCCTCTAACATTGCTGGCCAAAATAATGCATGAAAGTATGCAATATCTTTACCTATAAAATGATAAAGCTCACATGTTGAGTCTTTATTCCAATATTCATCAAAATTTATATTATGTTTATCACAATAATTTTTAAAAGAAGCTATATAACCAACAGGGGCATCTAACCAAACATAGAAGAATTTATTTTTAGTGTTAGGTATTGTAAATCCAAAATAAGGTTCGTCTCTTGTAATATCCCAATCCGCTAAACCTTCTGATAACCACTCTGATAATTTATTTTTTATTTCATTTTGGGTAGTATTAGAAATCCATTTTTTTAAAAATTTTTCGTAAGAACTAAGTTCAAAAAAGAAGTGTTCTGTTTCCTTTGTAATAGGAGTTGATTTGGATATTATAGAGATGGGATTAATTAAATCAGTAGGAGAATAAGTAGCACCACATTCCTCGCAGGAATCTCCATACTGATCTTTAGCATTACATTTTGGACATTCCCCTTTAATATACCTGTCTGGTAAAAATATTTTTGCAGATTCATCAAAAAACTGTTTAATAGTTTTGGACTTTATATCACCTTTGTCTTGTAATTTTTTATAAATAAATTCTGAAAAATCTTTATTCTCATCTGAGTGAGTAGAATAATAATTATCAAATTTTATATTAAAATCTTCGAAATCTTTCACATGCTCTTTAAAAGTTTTTTTAATTAATTCCTCAGGCGTAATACCTAATTCCTGTGCTTTTAACATAATTGGCGTTCCATGAGCGTCATCGGCACATATGTATATACATTCATTTTCTGACATTTTCTGACTTCTAGCCCAAATATCTGTTTGTAGATATTCAACTAAATGCCCTAGATGAATTGATCCATTGGCATAAGGTAAGGCGCTTGTAACTAGTATTTTTCTCATAAAGACTTATTTATTTTATTGTTATTAAATTTATTTTAAACCGTTATAATATATCAAACAGAAATATACTGTATATTTTAACGCATAATTATATAAAATAGTTGCATGCAAAAGGAAAACATCGAATCAATTCTTAAAGATTATCATTGCCCATATATGGGAACTGACCTTATCAGCGGAAATACGGTTAAAGATATAACCGTAAATGGAGATAATGTCTCAATTAAAGTCGTCCTGGGCTGGCCTGCAGAAGGTATTATGCAAGATTTTCATGAAAATTTGACAGCAAAAATTATAGAGGCTTATCCGAGTGCAAAATTAACGCTAGATTTAAGTTATGAGGTTATAGCGCACACTGTACAGAAAAGCCTTGAAAGGGTGAAAGGAATCAAAAATATTATAGCCGTCGCATCTGGTAAAGGAGGCGTAGGTAAATCAACAGTAGCTGTAAATTTAGCATTAGCGCTTAAAGAAGAAGGAGCCACTGCTGCAATTTTAGATGCAGATATTTATGGTCCTAGTATTCCAAGAATGTTGGGTTTATCTGGAAGACCTGATTCTGAGGATGGCAAAACATTACAACCTAAAGTTGGACATGGGTTGCAAGCAATGTCTATAGGATTGTTGGTTGAAGAAGATACACCAATGATATGGAGAGGACCTATGGTAACCCAAGCTCTTGAACAATTATTAACAGATACTAATTGGAAAGATGTTGATTTTTTAATAGTAGATTTACCACCAGGAACAGGTGATGTGCAATTAACTTTGTGTCAAAAAATACCTGTAAGCGGAGCTGTAATTGTTACTACCCCGCAAGACATATCATTAATAGATGCACGCAAAGGACTTAAAATGTTTGAAAAAGTAGAAGTCCCTGTCTTGGGAGTGATAGAGAATATGAGCACTTTTATTTGTCCAGAATGTGATAAGACCGAAAGTATATTTGGAGAAGGAGGTGGAGAACAACTTGCAACAGAAAATAATGTTAAGCTTTTAGGTGAATTACCACTTCAAAAACAAATTAGAGAAGAGATGGATAAAGGAACACCAACTGTATCTGCAAATCCAGAATCACCAACTTCGTTGGCTTTTAGAGAGATAGCTCGTAAAATGGCCGCAACCCTATCAATGCGTAAAAAAGATTACTCATCTGTATTTCCAAAAATTGTTATTCAAAACGACTAAAGAGATTATTTATATTATAATAGCCAAATGGCAATCAAATCTGATAAATGGATTAAAGATATGGCTCTCAAACACGGGATGATAGAGCCCTTTCAAGAAAACCAAGTCAAAGCAAACGGTGATGGCAGAATAATTTCATATGGGACATCAAGCTATGGTTATGATGTTCGTTGTGCTGATGAATTTAAAGTTTTTACTAATATCAACTCATCTATGGTAGATCCTAAAAATTTTGATGATAATAGTTTTGTTAACATTAAATCAGATGTTTGCACAATCCCTCCTAATTCATTTGCGCTAGCTAGGACCGTTGAATATTTTAAAATCCCAAGACAAGTACTAACATTATGTTTAGGTAAATCAACTTATGCAAGGTGTGGGATTATTGTAAACGTAACCCCATTAGAGCCAGAGTGGGAAGGGCATGTAACGCTTGAATTTTCAAATACAACATCACTGCCAGCAAAAATATATGCTAACGAAGGAGTAGCTCAATTTATCTTTTTAGAATCCGATGAAGTGTGCGAGACTTCATATAAAGATAGAGATGGAAAATATCAAGGCCAAAAAGGTGTTACTCTACCTAAAACTTAATTGTGACTGAATATATTATAAATCAAACACTTCAAAAAGATTTTCACAATAAAGCAGATTGGAATAATTGCTTAAAACAATTTGATGAAAGCAATATTTTTCAATCTTATGAGTGGGGTGAACTTAAAGAATCTGAAGGGTGGATGCCTCTTCGAGTAACAGTAAGTGATAACGAAAGTTTAGAGATTATCCTGATTGGTCAAATCCTTATTAAAAAAGTTTTTGGAGTTTCAATTGCCTGGTGTCCTGGAGGCCCTTTAATTAGATCTAAACCCAAAGAAAATATTTTAGCTGCCCTTGATAAATTCAGAGAGTCTATAGCTGAATATGATATTGCTAACCTTAGATGTAAAACATTTATGCAAGATAATGATATTAATAGGGAGTTTTTTGATATTTTTACAAAACCAAAACACGTTATCACGAGTAGAAAAACATCTGTCATAGAAATACAGTCAGAGGATGAGTTTTTAAAACAAGTTAAAAAAAAGCATCGGTATTATATTAAACAATCAGAAAAATCAAATATTGACTGGAAGGCCGAAGAAGGCAAACAGGCCGATAAAATATTTACAAAAATTTATAAAGATATGCAAAAAGCTAAACACTTAAACTTACCTATAGTGGATATAACCCTTTTTAGTAAATTTTTAGGAACCAATGATGATGGAGTACCAAAAGTATTTGCTTTTTCTGGTTTTGAGAATAAAGAAGTTATTTCCTCATGTCTAATTAGCATTTTTGATAATAAAGCCTTTTATCATTATGCTGCATCCACAGAGAGGGGAAGAGAGGTTTCTGCATCTTATGGAATGATTTTTAATTTATATAAATATTTAAAAAAACAAAATGTAACACAATTAGATTTTGGAGGACTATCTGAAGATGGATCATCTGCCGGTGTAGATTTTTTTAAAGAAGGATTTAATGGCACGACAGTAAATCGTATAGGCGAGTTTGATATAGCCAAATCAAAAATACATAATTATTTATTTAATAAAGCAATAAAATTTAAAAACAAAAAATAACATGGAGAAAATAAAATGACTCTTAGTGCACTTAAATGGGTAAGCACTGTTTTTATTCTAACAGGAATTTTAATGGCGCAATTTAAAATATATCCATATTATATCTTTATGCATTCTATTGGAGCTGCAGGATGGCTAGCATATGGATATTTTATTAGTGATAAAGCTATCATGACCAATTTTGGTTTACAGATTCCTATATTCGCATCAGGATATTTGTATTATCATGGTTATATAACTAATATTTTTGAATTACTCAGTTAGTTCTATAAATGCTAAATCTATGTTTGCTTTAAAATCTCTTCCTATGGCAACTACCCCAATGGTGTTAATGTCTATCGATGATATTTCACTTGGTTGATAAAAATTAGATTTTTTAAAACTACTAAGCGGAATGTCTATTATTTTCCAATTATTATCTGCAGTAAAAATAGATTCATAATATTGCCAAGGAAAGAATAAATATTTTGTACGAAGATGAATTGCATATTTTTCATTATTTCCTCGAACTTTAATTCTAATACCTTTAAATAGTTTATTTTCTGGATGTCCTTTTATTTGAGTTCTAAATTGAATGAAACCACCGTTATTTTCTGTGGATACATTTCCTTGCATATTATAATAAGAAAACTCATTGTCATATTTTATTTCTAAATTACCCTCAGAAACTCCACCCATTACTTTATCAGTTACAAAACACCATCTTGTTGTATTTTCTTCACAATAATCTTTTTGTTCAACAACGCTATTAGAGTTTTTCATATCATCAATCACCATAGAGTTAGACCAAACCAAATTTGAATACATGAATAATATAAAAACAAAGAAAAGATATATTTTATTATCTAAATGATATGCAGTCCC
>Ga0208766_1000769_pt1 | contig 17515 bp, 7 predicted proteins | sample ETN01SmetaG_3_FD_185792 | JGI IMG/M metagenome (GOLD analysis project Ga0208766, IMG submission 185792) | Marine microbial and viral communities from oxygen minimum zone, Eastern Pacific Ocean - ETNP2014F12-01SV263 (SPAdes) (version 2) | ecosystem: Environmental > Aquatic > Marine > Oceanic ... | reverse complement strand
TTGCATGGTAACTGGTTTGGATGGGGTACCATGGCAATGTTAGATGATGACTCTGATGGTGTATATGAAATAACCATTCCAGATATGACATCAGGATCTACTATTGAGTTTAAGTTCATGAATGGTGATATTGTTGAAGACGTTCCCGCAGACTGTGAGAATATCAATAACTGGGGCGGGGGAATTAACAGAATGTATACTCTTCCTGAAACTGATACTACTATAGGCCCCATTTGTTTTGGTGGATGTGTGGATTGCGCACCAGCAGGCCCCGTCGATGTTACTTTTAATGTAGATATGAGTGGGGTGGATGGCTTTGATGGTACAGAAGCACCCTATGTCTTTGGTTCTTTCAACAACTGGGACAGCTTTGGTGGCCAAACTATGCTCGCAGATGAAGACGGTGACAATGTCTATACTGGAACAGTGGATGATCTTATGTCTGATGCGGAAATAACATTACTATTTGGCTATGGCGCCAATTACGAGACAGTACCGGAAGAATGTGGTATATTGGACTCAGATCTTAATCTATATGTAAGGCTGTTGCCTATACAAGACGCTGGTGGGAGTGATGTTCTGGTACTGGATGCAATTCCATATGGTGGTTGCCCAACAGGGCCCCCTGTTTCTTCAGCCCAGTTTACTGTTGACGTCTCAACAGTTGTTTCCACGTTTCCGGAAGGTTATCAGGTGTGCGTAACAGGTGAGTTTGATGGCTGGAGCGGTTGGGGTGCTGTGCTTACAGACGATGATGGTGATATGGTTTACACAGGAACCAGATCTGATCTTGTTGCCGGCACTGATTATCAATACAAATTCGTCATCAATGGTTGGGATTCGGGGATAGAAGGTGGAGCACCTCTAGGTTCTGAATGCGACTTTTTACCTACTGATGAATTCAACAACTATGGATTTACGGCAGTGGAAGGTCTGTTGGATTTGGATGAAGTTTGCTGGGGAGCATGTGTCACCTGTGATCTGTTGAGCAATGAAGAAAATTCAGATAATGTGATGCCAGCTGAATTTTCTTATAAAATGTTTCCAAATCCTTTCAATCCATACATTAATATCTATTATGAATTACCAGTCAGTGAGCAGGTAACTATCACTATCATGAACCTATTGGGACAAGAAGTCAAAACAATAGTAAATAAAGTTCATCAGCCTGGGCGTTATTCAAGTAGCTGGGATGGAAAAGATAGTTATGGACAAATGCTACAGTCAGGTATTTACTTTGCGGTGATTAACCGTCAGTCCGGCCGTGATATTTCTAAGATAACTTTCCTGAAATAGATTGTAGAAATCAAAAAGGGCAGGTTTTATAGTCTGCCCTTTTTTTTTTATGTTAATAATATAGTAAATTGCTTGATATGAAAAAATATATTCAATGATACTGAGAATAATTGCTAAAACAGCTATTGGGATTTTTTTGTGTATTCATATCATCAATGGGCAGACAACGGGAAAAATATCAGGAAGAATCCTAAATAATGACAATAATGCTCCATTGCCCGGAGCAAATATAATCCTGTTGCCTGGTTATACCGGTACCAGTGCAGATGAAGCTGGGTACTTTAACTTAATTAACGTTAGCCCTGGTGAGTATACTGTAAAAGTGATGATGATTGGATTTGAAACTGTAATAATCGAAAATGTGATTGTCTCAGTAAATCGAACCACTTCATTGGACGTCAAAATGAATCAAACTATGATTGAAGGCAAAGAAGTTGTGATTTATGCTACAAAACTCAGTAGAAAAAAGGATCAGACGGGAACAATTAAAAATATTTCTTCGGATGAGATGGAAATATTGTCTGTAGAAAATTTGGGTGCAGTTGTAAACATGCAGGCTGGGATTGTGGCTGGACATTTCCGCGGTGGAAGAAGCGATGAAGTCAGCTATCTCATTGATGGTGTTCCCGTTAATGATGCATTTGGCGGTGTGGCTGCAGTCTCAAACCTTGAAATTGAAGCGGTCAAGGATCTGGAAATCATTACCGGGACCTTTAATGCAGAATATGGAAATGCAATGAGTGGAGTCGTGAATGCGGTTACCAAAAATGGGAGCAATCAATTTGAAGTAAATATCAATGCCGGGTTCTCAACTTATTTAACAAAAAATGAAAGAAATGATGAAGAAGTATATATTGGCCTTGATCCTTTCGGCATGAATTCTAATAATGATTTAAAACTGAACTTGAGTGGCCCCATCATTAAAGATAAAGTTCATTATTTTATAAACTATCGGGGTCAAAATGTTAATGGACATTTAAATGGCATAAGAAGATATAATACTTGGGATTTAAGCAATTTTTACGATCAGGACTCTTCTAAATGGACCAGTGAAAATACGGGTGACAGCGTTCATGTTACCATGAACACCGGTGATTATGAATCTTTATTGGGTAAAATATCCTTCAATTATGGTAATATTAAATTTTCTTTTATGAGAAACATCAATAATGGTTCATCCCAAAGTTATAACCATATTTACAAATATAATCCAGATGGCAGGCCTCATGAAGAAACAAATACTGTGTTGTCGATGTTTCAATTCAACCATTTAATAAACCAAAAAATGTTTTATGATGTAAAGTACTCTAGAACTGTGAATAATTATGGCTATTATGTATTTAAGGATATTGATTCATATTATATTGCACCGGAAAATGGAGTCTATAATGGATTAAACCATTTAGCCGGAGATACGGTATACAATTATATCCATGATAAATATTTTACCGCCTATGGGGCAGGTTTTTTTACGGGCGGCCAAGATAAAGGACATACACAACGAGAAACTGTAACAGCAAACATACGTACTGATTTAACGTGGCAGATAAATAATGCGCACAGTATAAAAACGGGTTTATCATTGACTGATTATAATTTAAATAATAAGTATCATACTATCCGCAATGCTTACAGTGGGACTGCATTTGAGTCTGATTCTTATAAACCAATTATTTATCCAGATAGTACGGTATATGCGGATGTTTATAAGGTAAAACCAAAAGAATTTTCTGCATATATCCAAGATAAATTTGAGCTAGATGAGATGGTCATTAACATTGGACTCCGCTATGACTCTTTTGATGCAAACACGAGCTATCCTAGTCAGCGCAGAAATCCAACAAATAAATCCACATATTATTTAGAAAATATATCGGGTACTGATTCTTTGGATCAGGATGGAAATTTAGTCATTGATTCGACCAAAATGTCCATGCCAATAAAATCAAAAATAGCATACCAGTTAAGTCCAAGGTTTGGTTTTGCTTACCAGCTTGGGGGGATAGCCGTACTCCATTTCAGTTACGGCCATTTTTTACAGATGCCCCCGATGTATTCTATCTACACAAACCACTCTTCCATAATTGGACCAAGCGATTACTCTACAACAGTTGGCAATGCGAATCTTGGTTCAGACAGCCTTGGCCTAAATCCACAAAAAACCGTAAGCTATGAAATCGGGCTTTGGCAGGAATTAGGCAACAATCTGGGACTGGAAGTCAATCTTTACTACAGAGACATTTATAAACTTCTGAGCTTGGCAACTGTAAGCACCTATAATCAAATCGAATACGGCATCTATACAAACAAGGACTACGGTAACGTAAGAGGGCTTGAGTTAAAATTAGATTATAGCGATAAGAACTTATTTTTACAGACAAACTACACCTATCAGTTCACCCGTGGGAATGCGGATAATCCTGCCCAAACATTTAACAGGCAGGGCGCCAGTATTGATAAGGTTATTCGGTTTATTCCAATGAGTTGGGATCAGCGACATACGTTCAATATTTCCATTGCTTACAGCACTGAAAGATATGGAATGTCTGCAACAGGCTACTATAACTCCGGTACGCCCTATACGTTTAGCCCACAAGGTGAAAGTAATCTGGCCTTATTAAATCTCTATCCGAATAATGACTATAAACCATCAAATAATCACACAGATATTTCCGGTTATATAATTCTTCCCACAATACTGAGTTTAACTCCCAAACTTGAGTTGCTGATCTATAACTTGACTGATCGTTATAATGAGTATGGTGTCAGTTCGGAAACGGGTCGAGCCTACACAGCAGTGGTGAATGATACTGAGTTACTGAGCCATCGCAGTAATTTTAATACATATGATGACAGGTATAAAGATCCTTCCATGTTTTCTGGCCCTCGCCAAATTAAACTGGGCCTAACGGTATCGTTTTGAACTATTTAAAATTTATATTACTGGGCCTATGTTTAAATTCAATACAGTTTGGACAGGGGACTGATTATGCTGGCCCCGATGATCCTGCAGGGGATATTGAAGCCGAGAGAGAAGGATATATGAATGGAAATAGAATATACCTGTATTATCAAAATACCACTGAACTCTCGAGTTGGCCTAAGCCAAACGTATCAAAATGGCCTAATAATCCGGATGGAACAAAAATGCTAGATGGAGTAGGCCTTCTTGTTGGCGCTAGGGTGTATATTGAAGATGATCTTAATTCATCTACGATTGATACCATACCGATAACAAATTTATATAATCTACAAAATAAAGACTATCATACTTTATACTACCTGCAAACCAGCTACCGAGAAGAAATGGACACAGACCCTTCTGGGCAGGTTGAATGGGGATTCTACCCTGTGTTTGGATATTTTAATGAAAATAGCGAGTACCCAGCGTTAAGTACTTTACCAGATTCTTGGCCTAATGCTGGGTGGCCATCTTCTGAAGGGCCTATTTGGGCAAATGAATGGAATGGACGTTTTGGCCGTGGAATAACCTATGCTGACTTGGAAACTTATTTTGTTGTTAATGATGCACATGACCTAGAGTATTTAGGCAATGATGATATGGTTAAATATTTTCCCAGATATAGTAGTAAGGTAATTGATGAAAATACGTCTATACAAGGAGGAAGCCCATGGGGTGGATTAGGTCTAAGAGTTGAAACAAGAGGGTTTCAGTGGAATAACCCACAGGCAAGAGATGCAATATTCTGGGAATATAATATTTCAAATATATCGGAATATGATTTGCCTGAAGTTTGCTTTGGGTATTGGGTTGACAATGCTATAGGAGGGGATGGTTCTGATGAGATAGGCTATTTCAATGACTTGCTAGACATGTCTTATTCCTGGGATGAAAATGGTATAGGTATTTCAGGACTCATACCAGGGATCATGGGGTTTGCATACTTAGAGAGCCCCGGCTTGGCCTATGATGGTATCGACAATGATGATGATGGTATTATTGATGAAAAAAGAGATAATGTTGCCGATGCATTCGTTGGTCCTTATGATGGTATTGATGATATATCCAAATTTTTAGAATTCTATAAGATAAGTGAAGCAGAGCTGAAATCACATTGGGATGCAGATGAAGATCAAGACTGGGAAGATGGAGAAGATTTAAATGGTAATAACAGTTATGCAGAACTGGTTGATGGGAAGTGGTATTTGGAGGATGGTGAAACGCCTGGGAATGACGTAGGATTGGATGGCGTAGGCCCTCTGGAAATTAATTATACAGGACCCGATGAAGGGGAAGGAAATCACCGACCAGATTATGTTGAATCTGTTGGTTGTGAACCAAACTTCGCGGTAACAGATGTTTCTGAATCTGATATGGTTGGTTTAACATCATTTCAACTCTTTCCTATATTTGACCAGCACCCTGCTCCTCCAGGAAGCCCATGGTTTCGAAATGATGATGTTATGTGGGACTTAGTCTCAGTTGATTCATTAGCAGAGTTTTATGGAACAGTTGCAAATTTAGTAGAACTATTTGCGTCAGGCCCGTTTCCATTATACCAGGGAAAAACTGAAAGAATCTCTATGGCTGAAATTCATTCTTATGACCCATTGGAAGGGCTCAATTCATCAAGCCATAGTGCGCCTGCATTATTCAAATTAAAAGAAATAGTACAAACTATATATGAAAAAGATTATCGATTTGCACAACCACCAAGAACACCAACACTCACGACCACATCTGGAGACGGATATGTGATGCTTACGTGGGATGATGATGCAGATAAACTTACTCGAGATCCTTTTCTGGGCAATATTAATGATTTTGAAGGTTATAAATTATTTAGGTCGACAGATAAATATTTCTCTGATTCTGAAGTAATTACGGATGGATACGGTACACCCATGTTCTTAAAACCCATATTCCAATGTGATTTAATTGATGAATACAGTGGATTCACTGAATTTGGTCTTGTCAATGGAGCGTCTTATAATCTTGGCGATAATACTGGGATCCAGCATTATTTTAAAGATGAAAATGTCCAGAATGGTAGAACTTATTATTATGCTATAGTTGCTTATGATTACGGGGCTCCTGATATTGGCCCGGGTATTGCACCATCAGAAAACAATACAATTATTGATATAGATGAATTTGACAACATCCGAGGGGTTGGGAAAAACATTGCGATTGTGACACCCAGAGCAAATGCTGCTGGGTACGTTGAACCGACAATAAGTATAGATTCATTAAGTAATAATATACTTGGCACGGGTATAATTGAACCAAACCTTGCATCGCGAAGTGAATTAATACCTGGGAATGAGTACATAGTCACATTTGATTTTGATACAGCATATAATGAACAAAACCTACCAATTTATTTTACTAATCCAGGGTACTCTGTATTTAATAAAACTACAGGACAAATAGTCTATAAAGAAAATTCAATAGATGAATTAAACCCAAATCGTACAAATTTTTCAGGGACAAATCTGGTATATGATGAATCAACAGACACATGGTCATTGAATAATATTGTTCTCTCTGATGTATTCGAAGGTCTTCAACTCAATATAAGTCAAAATTCTACCATCCCTACATTAGATACTCTTAATACTGGTTGGATAACAACTAATTTAGGTGATATTAATATTACCATATCATCAAGGGAGTCAAAACTTATACCGTGGGATTGTGAGATTGTTTTTACTGGTGAAACGAGCTATACTTCTCAAGCTGAAAGTCCATTTGGGATTTATGATGAATTTGACAATAGGTTGTGGTTTCCAAATAGAATCATTTTGGATCAGTCATTTCCTTTTTACGTGATAAATAAATCCATTCTAGATGAGAATGGTAACTATACGTTAATGGACTTGGTTGTGCAAGATTACCAAGGATCGTCTTGGACCCTGGACCAAGAATATAATTTAGAAAATGATCGAATACTCGTAGGTCAAATCGACACCTTGAACAATTGGCAGGGGACATTATTCGTTATGGATTTCTTTAATATAGACAGTACTGATTATCCTAAAACAGATTCAAGATATGCAATAAGTTGGGATAGGAACTTTTGGAATACTGATACATTTGAGTTTGCCATTGATTCTTCTAAACAGATTAGTTTAGACAATTTAGATAATGATTTAAATAAAGTGAGGGTTGTTCCCAATCCTTATGTTGGAACGAATGCTATGGAAGAAGCAGTCATTAATCCTTATCTGAATCAACCTAGAAAAATTATGTTTACAAACATACCGTCTCAATGCAAAATCACAATTTTTACAACAAGCGGAGTCAAAGTAAAAACCATTACGACGAACAACAATGCAGGATCTGATTTAGGAATGGTACACTGGGACCTACTAAATGAAGAAGGCTTGGAAGTGGCAGCAGGAATGTACCTGTTCCATCTGCAGCCGAATTTTTCTAACAACACTTTGAACAGTAAAGAAGTGATTGGAAAGTTTGCAATAATAAAATGAAAAATATCATTATTTATATCAATCTTTTTGTAAGTATGTGTTATTCACAATATAGATATGGGACGACGTCTGCAAACTTTCTAGAAATTGGAACCAGTAGTAACGCAGTAGCGATGGGAGAAGCCTACGTGAGTTTGGCGGATGATGCAATATCAGCTTATTGGAATCCTGCAGGTTTGGCAAATGTGAGAGGTTTTGAAATAGGTATTTCATCCCAAAATTGGGTTGCAGATATAAAACATTTTTCTACAGCTGGGGCTTTGAATATGGGTAATTATGGCATCATAAGTGCTTGGTTCACCGATTTTGATTATGGTTCTATAGAAGTAACAAATGTTCAAAATCAAAATGGTACTGGGGAGTATTACAATGCCAATGAACTTGCTGCTGCAATCGCTTATGCCAAAAGTTTAGTTAATTGGTTCTCTTTTGGAGTATCAATAAAGATGATTAACTCTAATATCTGGCATTCATCAGCAAGAGCTACTGCAGTCGATATAGGAGTCATTGTTAAAACAAATTATTTTTCTAGAACGAACAATAGAAATGATGGCATGAGAATCGGTATGAGCATATCAAACTATGGTACGAAAATGAAATATGATGGTATCGATTTGATCAATCCCATAGATATACTTGAAAATGAGAATGGGAATTATGATAATGTTATAGGTCAATTCAGAACAGAATCTTGGGAATTGCCACTCATTTTTAGATTGGGTGCATCAATTAAGCCAATTGCTAAACACAATCAATCTCTCATAGTCTCCTCCGATGTTTTACATCCAAATAATAACAGTGAATCAATTAACTTGGGACTACAGTATAGCTATAAAATAGGAGGAGGAAATACTTTCCATGTTAGAACGGGCGTAAAAGGTTTGGGAGGTACACAGGCAAATGAAAATAAATCTATATCAAGCTATGATTTACCTTTTTCAACAATAACCTATGGTGTTGGTTTTGATAGAAAATTTGTTAATAACCAAAGCATCGGAATTGATTACTCCTACCAGTCCGTAGGTCTTTTAGGCGACGTTTCCTTGATAACGATTCGCTTTAATTTATTCTAGTTATTTCAATCCTTTTTATTGATGATTAGAATATATTTTATATTCATCAGTCTATTATTTTTTATCAACATCTCATGCGATAAAACTCCATCAATAAATCTTGATCAAGAAGTAATTATAGCGAAAATTGAAAACAGAGTTATCACAGTCAATGACTTTTTAAAAAGATGCGAGTATTCACCGAGACCGGCGTACTGCAATGGAGACAACTTTATTCATAAAAAAATATCGCTGAACTCTCTTATTGCTGAAAAGATATTAGCAATCGAATTTGATAGAAATAATCAGGCGATTAATGAGAACCAAAGATATTTCATAGAAGGTCGAAAGGAGCAATTAATGAGGCATCTCATGCTGAAAAAATATGGCTATGAAGATATACAGTTAGACTCTATCCTCCTAATGCAACAATATCAACTAAGAAAAAGAACATATGAAGTTGAATATGTAATCAAAAATGAAAATGTTTTAAAAGAATTAAATGCAAAAGAAAATATCGTAACATCAAAAGAAAACGCCCCAGTTCCTTCAGTTAATAATATTTCTAGTAAAAATTTATCGTACAACGACCAAATGGTTGATAGTATCAGAGAATTATTATTTAGTAGTGGTCCAGAATTGAACCAGGTTTATGGTCCGTACATTGCGACGGATTCTACAGTGTTCTATATGAAAGTCTCAGGATGGATTACAGGAGTAAATATTAGCGATCAACAAAAGAAAGATACTTGGGAGTCTGTAAAAAATGAAATGACTGAAGCTCAAGCTTTAAAAAAGTATTCTAGTTACATATCCAATCTCATGCGTGATAAAAAAATAAAATATGACGAAAGAAATTTTGAAATTTTCGCAAAACTAGTATCCAATGTTTATAAAATCGAAAAATTTAAGAAAGAAAAGATGATTCAAAGTTCAATTTCGGAATCAAATAATGCAGTTCAAATTGAGACTCTGAATTTGGCCAAAAATATGAAAGAAAAAATTATTTTACATCATGATGGAAAGAATTGGACTATTAACGAAATAATGTCATTAATAAAAAAACACCCACTTGTTTTTAGAAAGAAAAATATTAATCCTAATAATTTCACAAATGAATTAAAATTTTCACTAGCAGATTTATTTAGAGATATGCATATTACAAAACAGGGTTATGATTTAGGGCTTGACCAAAATATAAATGTAAAAAGTGAAACTAATAAATGGCAGGACTATATCAAGTCAGAATTGATAAAAACTAAATACGCCAAATCATTTCAAAAGAATTCAAATAGTAATGATCGAAATAATCAGTATAAACTTATAACTAATAAAATCGATTCACTTCAAAAAGCATATTCAAATAAAATAAAAATAAATACAGATAAGTTCGAAGAAATTGAATTGTTATCTATTGATTTATTTGGGATGTATTCGAATCAAGCCTATAATAATCTGGAACCCCCCTTCCCTATTTTAACAGATGACCATTTACTTGACTACGGTTCTAAAATAGTAACAAATGAGTAATTGGATTAGAGCTGTAATATTTTTTGTTTTTATTGGCTCATGCAGCAATGAAACATTCGTTGATGAATTGCCTAAATCGGGATGTACGGATTCGTTAGCTACAAACTATGACTCATCTGCTACAATTGATGACGGGAATTGTGATTATTTTGGATGTACTGACTCGTTAGCAGCAAATTATGACCCATTAGCTACAATTAATGATGGGAATTGTATCGATTTTAATGATGTCCCCAGTGATTTCACATGGTACTGGAATGATGAATTTAATGGCGACTCTCTAGATCTTTCTAATTGGACCATTGAAGCTATGTATGAAGGTGCGGTCAATAATGAAGCTCAAACATATACTGAAAGTTCGGAGAATGTGTATGTAAGTAATGGCAACCTGAATATTCGAGCTAAAAAGGAAAATCCTTTCAATCCCAATAATCCTAAGTATACTTCAGGTAGAGTCATTACAAGGGATAAATTAGAAATTCAATATGGGTACATCGAAGTTCGGGCGAAATTACCGTCTGGCATAGGATCCTGGCCTGCAATTTGGATGTTAAGTAGCAATATTGATTCAGTTGGTTGGCCAAGATGTGGAGAAATTGATATTATGGAACATGTTGGGCACGATCCTAATCATATATATTTCAGCCTCCATAATAACACACTTTGGGGCAACATGTCAGGTACAGATCAACAAGGTGTTTTTTACTCCCAAGAAATTGAAAACCAGTATAATACCTATGCGGTTGATTGGGATTCAACACAAATTAAAGGCTACTTTAACGACCAACAATTTTTTCAATTTACTAAGTCTGAATCGATGGATTATGAAGAGTGGCCATATGACCACCCTTTCTTTTTAATCATTAATCTTGCGATTGGCGGGGATTGGGGTGGTCAACAGGGTATTGATAATTCTATTTTTCCATGTAAATATTTAATTGATTATGTGCGTGTATTTAAAAAATTAGGAGACTATGGTTCATAAGCGCCTGTTCATACTGCGATTGTTCCTTATTTTGGGTCTGTCCTCGGAACATACGTATGGTACAGGTTTTTTACAAACAGATGGCCGATTTATAGTAGATGCGGATGGGAATACTGTCCTGCTCCGCGGGTTTGGATTGGGTGGCTGGCTTGTTCAAGAAGGATATATGTGGAATATCCACGGATTTGTTGGTTCTCCAAGCAATATTGAAAGTAAAATTATAGATCTTGTTGGTACAGATAATTCGAATGCATTCTATGATGCATATTATGAAAATTATATTACGGAAGCAGATGTTGCTTTTATTGCTGCAAATGGATTTAATGCATTACGAGTACCTTTTCATTATAAGTTTTTTTCACCGGCACCCGGTGAATACATACTAGATGGATTTAACCTTATTAATCAATTACTAGAATGGTGCACTGAATATGGTGTATATCTCATTCTGGACATGCATTGTGCCCCTGGAGGACAGAATACGAATGATTTTTCTGACAGTGATGGGAATGTAGCCGGTTTATGGACTCAGCAATCTTACCGTGAATGGGCGACAGCAGTGTGGTGGTATATAGCTGATTATTATGCGGATGAAAAATGGATCGCCGGATATGATTTATTGAATGAGCCGGTATTATCTGGTGGATTCACCTCTTCTCAATTAAGGCAGTTTTATATTCAAATGACGAATACGATTAGAGATGTAGATACTAACCATATTATTTTTATAGAGGGAAATTGGTATGGGAATGATTTTACTAATTTACCCCCCCCTTTTGATGATAATATGGCTTATAGTTTTCATCATTACATAGGACCCAGTCATCAAACGTCCTGGCTTGGTCAATATACATCAATGAGTCAAACGTATAATATTCCGTTATGGGTTGGTGAATTCGGTGAAAATTCAAATCATTGGGCACATAAAAAAATACAATTATTCGAAAATAATGATGTGAACTGGACCCTATGGAATTATAAGCATAACGGCAGTGTTACAGCAGCTGTAAAAGTAGTTGTACCGAATAGCTTTAATTCTATCATTGAGTACTGGAATGGGAGTGGACCAATTCCATCTGCTTCACAAGCTGTTACAGGTTTAATGGATTTGGCTGAAGCATACAAATTTGATGAGTGTGTAGCCAATAAAGGATTAATCGCCGGACTATCTGACCCAGACTTCAATAGTGTTTCTAAACCATTCACAGAGCACACTGTTCCGGGAGTGATTGAGGCTGTGGATTATGACATTGGCGCCAATGGAATAGCCTATAATGATAATATCTATGAAGATCCAGATAAATTCGGATCGAACTCACAGTCCTGGAACAATGGCTGGGTTTACAGGAATGATGGTGTTGATATTGAATGTTCCAGTGATGTGTCAGGCACGGGATGTAATATTGGCTGGATTGAACATGGTGAGTGGCTTAAATATACTGTCTATGCGGAGTTCACTGGCCACTATCAATTTTCATTTAAGGCATCGTCACCTTATAATATTAGACAGATTGTTGTAACTGTTCAAGAACAGGCGGGTGCGGTTAATTTCCAAATTCCAAATACCGGTGGATACGAAAACTGGCAATGGACGAATACAGCCTCTGTATATCTGGAAGGTGGAGAGAATGTCATTAAACTGCAAATTATTAATGGAAATCTAAATTTAAAGTCTATCAAAATTGAAGGAACCAACCCCAATCCTATACCCGAAAATTATTTAGTCTGGAACTATCCAAATCCTTTTAATGGGCAGACCACGTTTTCTTTTTTAAACAATATTGACAGCCCGTCAGTGTTAAATATTTATGACATTAGTGGATATTTAGTGCAGAATATTGAGATCAATCCGGATGCGACATTTATAACGTGGGATGGCAAGGACCGTTATGGTTTTGTTGCAGGTTCAGGGATTTACGTATATCAGGTTAAATTTGATCAGAAAAAATTTACAGGTAAAATGACCATAATCCGATAACGGTCATGAACAGTTTAAATAAATTCATAAAATAAAAAAAAGGTGAAAAAAATGAATAATAGTACATTAATATTTTTTCTTTTATTAGGATATCTTAGAAGTGAAAGTCTTCTTCAACTTGAAAATGGAAAAATCCAAAACTATGAAGGTCAGATTGTAAATCTTAAGGGCTGTAATCTAGGTAATTGGCTCCAGATGGAAATGTGGATGTTTAGCTATGCTGATAAAGGCTATGCTGATCAATATGAATTTATTAAGACATTAGAAGATCGCTTTGGGAGACAAGATGCTGAATATCTAATGGATATATATCGTTCTAACTGGATCAAAAATAGTGATTTTGATATCATCAAATCATTTGGGATGAATACAGTCCGACTGCCATTTGACTACAAATTATTAATGGGATCTGACAGTGAGCCATTCTCCCTGAAGAAAGATGCCTGGGAGTGGCTAGACCATACAATTAAAATGGCTAAAGAAAGAAATCTATATGTGATTCTGGATATGCATGGTGCGCCGGGAAGACAAAGTGGAATGGATCATAGCGGCAGAGTGGGATACAATAAACTATGGTCGAATAAAGGGTACCAAAAACAAACAGCATGGCTGTGGAATCAAATCTCTAAGCGTTACAAAGATGAACCTACAGTTGCAGCTTACGATTTGTTAAATGAGCCGTGGGGCAGCGATGAAAAGAATCTTAAAAAAGTGGTTCTTGAATGCTATCGGGGAATAAGAGAAAATAATGATAATCATATTGTAATTTTTCCAGGTCATACAAGTGGAATTGATTTTTATGAAAATATTCGATCTGTTAATCTCGATAATGTTATCTATACAATGCACTTTTATCCCGGATTTTTTGGATGGGGATCTCCAGAGCCATATATACATGCCCAATTCATAAAGGAAGGTCTTCCGATATGGAAGGAAAAAATGGAATCATTTAACAGTCCACTATTAATTGGTGAGTTCAATGTTGTTCTTAAAAAAGCAGGTGGGGGCGAAATGATGCGCCGCTATTATGACTACTGTGAATCTTTGAATTGGCCCGCTACCATGTGGTCCTATAAGGTCTTAAACGAAAATGGAGGAATTGGCGAAGGTTCCTGGGGTATGGTCACCAATGAGAATAAACTGGCAGACATAGACCTAACCTACGCAACCAAAAATGAAATTGCACAATGGTTTGAATCATTTGGTACAATGAAATATTCAATTGACGAAGATCTCAGGTATTGGTTAACAACTAGTGATCAAACAGCTCCGCTAGCGTCTTTACCGGCTAAGCCACCTGCGTTGTTGAAACCTCCTGGCGAAGAACCTTTACCTTCTCCGTGGGCAGTAAAAGATATCGGTCGTTCATTAAACGGTGGACAAATAATTCAATCAAATGATTGGACCTTTTATGGTGGTGGTAATGATATATGGAATACAGATGATCAATTTAGATTTGCTTACCAGAAAATTGGGGGTGATTTCAGTTTTACCGTCAAGGTAGACTCTCTGAAAAATACACATCCATATGCGAAAGCTGGAATAATGGTACGAAAAAACTTGAATAAAAATTCAGCACATGGAATTATTAATGTTTTTCCTAGCGGGGCTACAGAATATGGATACAGGGAGAAAAATGGTCAAGCAATGAAAGCAGTGTCTGGACCTAGTCTAGATTGGTCGAATGCAAGACTTAAAATAAAAAAATTAGACACTCAAGTTCAATTTTTCATATTTAAAGGTAAAACCTGGGAATTAATAGGAGAATTAGATATCGCTAAGTGGGGAAAATCATTCTATGTTGGGATAGCAACCTTAAGCCATGATAACTCTCAGTTAACTACTGCAACCTACAGTAATATTAAATTAGATGAACAGCAGGAATGAATAAATATCTATAAATGAATAGTGACCCTGAAACGGATATGCATTGTAATATTGTTCAATAAATTCCTATTCCTGAGCCTATTGGCAATGACAGTATTTACTGACTGTTTCTTTCAGTAGGTTATGGTATGATACGCTAAATTTAATCAATGAGATACCTAAGAACTGATGTCATGTAATAAATTATTCCTTCTATTTTTTTATTCCTTGTTGGGAGCCCAATCGATACAACTAAATGAAATTGTATCCAGCAACGGCTCCATCCTTTTTGATGAGGACGGCGACAGTCCGGACTGGATCGAACTGTACAACCCCCAGGAAGAAACTGTAGATCTCAGCGGATTTGGGCTCAGTGATGATCCGGAAGAACTGTCCAAATGGACTTTCCCTGAAATCACAATGAACCCCGGTTCATTCCTGGTTGTTTTCGCCTCAGATAAAGACCGTACCGATCTGGTGACCCAGTGGGACGCAGTTATCGACTGGGGAGATAACTGGCTGTACTGGCCCGGTACCAGTCCGCCAGTGAGCAACTGGGCACAGCCCAATGCAAACCTGGCTGGCTGGTCTACAGGACCCAGCGGCTTCGGCTATGGGGACAACGATGACAATACTTCTACTGGTTCTGTTATGTCTGTTTTTGTAAAAAAAACATTCCAGGTGACGGATCCTGAAAACGTCTCCAAACTGCTTTTTCACATGGATTATGACGATGGGTATATTGCCTATCTCAACGGGCAGGAGTTCGCACGCCGCAACATGGGAGCACCAAATACAGATGTGGCTTTCAACCAGCAGACCACTGGTCTGCACGAAGCAGAGATCTATGCCGGCGGCTTCCCCGAGCCGCTCTGGATCGATCTGTCTGAATTCCCATTAACAGCAGGTGCAAATATACTGGCCATTGAGGTTCATAATTATAATTCCGGATCTTCTGACTTAAGCTGCATTCCTTTCCTGACATTGGGGTACCGCACGGAACAGGAAACCGTACGGCCGCCAAACGGGAATATGGACCTGCCCCTGATCTCTCTCCACACCAATTTTAAGATCAGTTCCAGCGGTGAAACAATCGTTCTCACTGATGATCAGGAGATGGTTTTGGATTCTGTGTACACGGGCACACTGTCAACGGACATGTCCCGGGGCCGATACCTGGAAGGCAATGACTGGTCCCTGTTTGGTGAACCCACACCAGGAGCATCCAATAATACCTCATCCTATAATGGAGCACTTCCTGAGCCGTCCTATTCCCTGCCCTCAGGGTTTTACAGCCCCGGACAGACCATCAGTGTAGAACTTTCCAGTCAACACCCCGATTCGGAAATACGATTCACTCTGGACGGAACAGACCCGGCACCTTATTCCCAATTGTACGAATACCCGATACCATTTCAGGATAACACCGTGATCCGGGCAAGGTCCTTCCTGGCGGACTGGCTGCCTTCCGAGATAGAATCCAAAACATATATCTTTGATAATCCCTCTGAGTTGACAGCAGTCTTTATCTGCTCCGATCCAGACAATTTTTTTGATCAAAATTCAGGTATATACGCCTTTGGATCTAATGCTGAAGAAGAATTCCCTTACTTCGGGGCCAATTTCTGGGAAGACTGGGAGCGGTCGGTTCATTTTGAGATTTTGGAAACGAATGGTACTGGTTACGGAGCCAATGCCGGCATGAAGATATTCGGGGGCTGGAGCCGCGGCTTCCCGCAAAAATCCCTGGCCATCTACGCCCGCAATTATTATGGACCCAGCGAATTCGACTATAATCTTTTTCCCAACTTTACAATAGATAGTTACGAAACATTTACCTTGCGAAATTCTGGGAATGACTGGGAATCCACCATGCTTAGAGATGGATTTATCACCAGTTTAACAAATAACCTCGATATTGACCATCAGCAATATCGCCCTGCCGTACATTACATTAACGGAGAGTTCTGGGGAATTATAAATATTCGTGAAAAAGTAAATGAGCATTTTGTTGCCGCTAACCATAACCTGGATGCAAGTGATATTGATCTTCTGGAACAGTATGGCGAAGCAATCCACGGAACCAATATCGATTACATGAATCTGCTGGATTACCTGGAGAATCAGGATATAAGCGATCCACTGGTCCATGATGCCATTGAACAATGGGTCGATATTGAATCTTATATGAGCTATCAGGCATTTCAGATCTTTATTGATAATCGTGACTGGCCTGGGAATAACATCAAATTCTGGCGTGACCATCGGGTGGGTGGTAAGTGGCGCTGGATCCTCTATGATACTGACTTTGGTTTCGGGATCTGGGAACCTAATGCTTATACATTTAATACTCTC
>Ga0208766_1000768_pt1 | contig 17571 bp, 19 predicted proteins | sample ETN01SmetaG_3_FD_185792 | JGI IMG/M metagenome (GOLD analysis project Ga0208766, IMG submission 185792) | Marine microbial and viral communities from oxygen minimum zone, Eastern Pacific Ocean - ETNP2014F12-01SV263 (SPAdes) (version 2) | ecosystem: Environmental > Aquatic > Marine > Oceanic ... | reverse complement strand
GACAACACCACCAATCCGTGACTGGATCTGGTGGAAAGAGAAAGAGGCCCTAATCACCATCGGCGAGACCAAACCCCGTTACAAACAGGACGACCCTGCCACTAAATCAAACGCTTCTGGCAGTCGCAGCTTTCTAGGCCTATTCAGATTTTGAGTGCTTGATGCTAAAGAGCCTTTATCAGGCTTCAGCAAGAGGATCAGGGATATTCGGGCTTGGGGCCTCGAACTCACCTTGCGCTACGAACTTCAATCTGAGCTTCATAAAGGTGATGAAGTTTTGATCGGTAGAGATCACAGCTGCTGCAGGTTGAGGGATCTTTTTGCTCAAGTCAGCAAGTTCAGAGGCTTTCAAAAAGGCCGGATTGGATATCAACCAAAAATCGATTGGTTTCTTTAACTCGTCATAGTGGCGCGTGCGTTCTCGCAGCAACTCCTGCATGGTGTGTTCAGTGAGCAACCGTTCACTGGCAGCGACAAAATAATGCTTGCTCATCCTTACTGACTTCCGAATAGGGGGTCTCGTCGAGGATTCTGTACCAGACGCTTCATCTCTCTCACCGCTTCTTGCAGACCTACCGCGATCGAGCGAGCCACGATCGTATGACCGATATTAAGTTCTTCAATCCCCTCAATAGCAGCAACAGCTTCAACATTTTGATAAGTCAGGCCATGACCAGCATTCACTCTTAAACCGAGACTGCGGGCCCTTGCTGTTGCTTCGGTTAAGCGTGCTAGTTCAATGGGTTGCTCCGCCCAACAGGCTTCGGCATAGGCCCCTGTATGGAGCTCCACCCAGCGAGCGCCGCTACTAAAGGATGCCTGCAGTTGCTGTGTGTCAGGGTCCACAAACAAACTGACTGGGATTGCCGCAGTCTGTAACTGATCGACAATATCTCTGAGAGAGGACTCCTGGGCCACAACATCAAGGCCGCCTTCTGTCGTCACCTCCTCTCGTCTTTCTGGCACGAGAGTCACCATGTCAGGTTTGATCTTTAAAGCGATTCCAAGCATTTCTGGAGTCGCAGCCATCTCCAAATTGAGACGACTACGCACTGTCTTGCGAAGCAGATCTAGATCACGATCCTGGATATGACGACGATCTTCTCGCAAATGCACTGTGATGCCATCAGCCCCGCCAAGTTCCGCCAACATGGCCATGGGGACTGGATCAGGTTCTACGGTTTGGCGAGCCTGGCGCACGTTGGCAATGTGGTCGATGTTGACCCCGAGGCTTGCCATGAAAAAAGTAAAACAAACCTGATCCTATTCAGCAGGATTTGCCGAAATCTGTCGTCTAAACAATTTGGCCGCCGCATTAACTGCCCAATCAGCATTTGATTAATGCGTTCAAGGCCTTTAAGTTCAGAAGTTTGAAATCGCTAGAGACGGTGTCCTCGGCCCTTGCGACTCGTGAAAATGCCCTGGGTCTTGGTATAGACCCCTTCTTGGCACCTTTGGCGATGGTGACAACGCAAGACATCGTATTGCGAAACTATTTTCATGAGCGCATCGTTCTAGGTCAAGAAAATCTGCCCATGAAAGGGCCTGTGTTGTTAGCTCCAACCCATAGATCCCGCTGGGACGCATTGATGTTGCCTCTGGCCGCTGGTCGTCGGGTGACAGGTAGAGACTGTCGCTTCATGGTTACCCTCGACGAAATGAAGGGTTTACAGGGATGGTTCCTTCATCGCTTGGGATGCTTCCCGGTAAATCAGTCCAGGCCTTCACTCACTAGCCTGCGCTATGCCATAGACCTCATGGCCGATGGTCAACAGGTAGTGGTCTTCCCTGAAGGCAAGATCAATCGCTACGAAGAACCCATAAGGCTGCATCAAGGTTTGGCACGTCTGGCCCAGCTTGCTCAGAGCCAAAAAGTAGAGGTTCAAGTAGTGCCAGTTGGTCTTGGCTATAGCGAAGTCATTCCAAAGGCCTGTGGGAGGGCATCAATTTGCTTCGAGAAACCAATGAAAGCAGTAGGAAATGGTCGGGAAGCGATCAAAAGCTTTAATGCTGAGCTATCAGCAGGGATGCATGCAGCTGAACAAGCTGCCCTGCAGGCCGTCGGACGTACCAAGAAAGCAACTTAAAGTTCCTCTCATCTGTTCTTGAGTTAATGAGTTGTCGCCTTCCGCTAATGGCCTTTGCACTTTGCACTGGAATTGCTCTATCGCCTAGCTCAGCACTAGCTCAAGTACCAACTCGAACAACTGACAAGGTGCTTGCCCAGGGGAGCGACGGCTTCAATGTGACTGCCGTCCAAAATCTGCTAGATCAAGGTGATGCCGCTGTAGCCGCCGGCAATCTGACTCAGGCAAGAAAAGACTATGACAACGCCCGTGATGCATCAAAACAACTAATGTCATTTTATCGAGACCTCAGCGGAGCCTTCCGTGGTCTTGATGCTCGTATTCCCCGTGAAACGGATGCAAAGGGTCGTAAAGCATTGGCTTTACTTGCTCAGGCCAACCTACGCCTTGCAGCACTTTTCCGCCGACAAAACCAAGCAGAAATAGCGGTGCCAATTTTAATCGAAGTAGTGAAACTAATGTCGCCGGCCCGCCCCGAGGGCCAGAAGGCCTATCAAAGCCTTATAGAACTGGGCTTCGTAGAAACCCCCTATGCCGGTGCCAAGCTGAAGACCTCCGACTGAGTCAACTTTTAGTTTGAATCTGTCAACATCAATCTTTCGAGCAACCCTTCATCTACATGGTTCAGTCCAATGAAGTAGAGGCGGCAATCCGGCTGGCCCTACCTGATGCCCAGGTCACAGTTGAGGACCTAAAAGGTGGTGGTGACCACCTTCAAGTGAAAGTAATTTCAAACGCATTTGCTGGCCTTTCAAGAATCCATCAGCATCAGCTGGTCTATGGAGCACTCAAGGAACAACTCGCCAATGAAGTGATCCATGCACTGGCTTTGAGCACTGCTACTCCCAACTGAAACCTTCTTATCCCTAATTAGCCATGGATCCCAACACTAAGAAACGCATAGAAACCCTGATCCAGTCGAGTCCAATCATGATTTTCATGAAGGGAACAAAGTTGATGCCTCAATGTGGCTTCTCCAACAATGTTGTGCAGATTCTTAATTCCCTTGGCATTAGTTTCGAAACCTTTGATGTGCTATCCGATATGGAAATTCGTCAAGGCATCAAGGACTACTCGAATTGGCCAACTATTCCCCAGGTTTACGTCAAAGGGGAGTTCATCGGCGGATCAGACATCTTGATTGAAATGTACAACTCAGGTGAACTAAAAGAGAAGCTTGAGATCACTCTGGCCAGCTAGAAAATCACGGCATATAAAAAGATCGCCAAAGTGGGTGACCAGCTTTTTTTGCACAGGCAAAGATCAGTAAAAACTCAAATCTTCTGCTTGGGGCGGCGAACACCAATGACGCCGATCTTGCACTTACCTAGAACTTGATACAAAGCAATAGGGCATGTCAGACACATTGCCAGGTTGCTAGGCGGCCGTGGAATGAGGGGCCCTACCAAAATTTGGATAACGAATCATTCAGTCATGACCAAGATTGACCGGGCAACATTCCCTTTAATCCTGGCGACGCTATTCGCTAACAGCCAACTATCAATGCCAGTTGATACTGCATTGCCAGCCACATAGCAATCAAGCAGCCGCCCACCTTCTCACCCTGCTGGCTGAGCAGGAGACCTTCGCAAAAAAAGACCCTCGCTTTACGCGCTGGGCCTGAGTGATGGGGATCATACGGTTTTTATTTGCACAGCACTGAGCTGCCCACTTAAGGCAGCGGGGGCTTTTCTATTCGCCAATCAAGGCCTATCAGCACTAATTCGTAGAACTCAACGGGAAACCAAACCTGCCCTAATCAACTGACCCTAAGAGCAACTGAATGAAGTGGGTGAGGCACAATTACCACCCTGCTTCTTTATTGAGATAAAGGGTGCTCAGATCGCCATCTGGGCCAATAAAACTGGAAGGATCCAGAATCCACCGCTCGACAAGGGCTTCAAACCTTGCTTGTTCCCTTGTGTCTAATTGACCACTGCGTCTTAAAGCATGAATATATCCATCGGCATATAGCCGTAGTTCCGATGGACTGTGGTGCCGATCAGTGAGTTCCTGACAAGCATCACAAAGCGACTGAAAGCATCTAATCGCCTCTGGATGATCAAGAGATGTCATGGTCGGAGATCACGGCAGCCTCTGCTACAAGCCTGCCATCAGGTTGGGTTTAGCGTAAGTGGGCTATGTCATCGCACGTGACCTCCATTTCCCACGATCTAAATTCCAGAGAGGACAATCAATTGTCTTCTTCGGGGTCCATGCAGATGCAACCCACTTCAAAGCAACCTTCACGGGTTCTTGTGGTGGAGCCACACCCGACTCTTCGCACTGTGCTGGTGCATCGCCTCCGGCAGGACGGTCATCTCACCGCCGCTGTGGCAACAGCTATTGAAGCCATTGATGTCTGCCAAGATCAGTCGCCAGACCTTCTCGTTAGTGCAGAGCTGCTTGAGAAAAGTTCAGCTATGCGACTCTCTCATCAGCTCCGATGTCCCGTGATCGTGCTTACAGCACGTACAGGAACCGAACCCTTGGTGTACCTGTTGGATGAGGGTGCCGACGATGTACTGCGCAAACCATTTGGACTTGAGGAACTCGCCGCCCGTTGCCGCACCTTGCTGAAGCGTGGACATAGCGGCTTGCAAGAACGCGTCACTGTGGGCCCCCTAGAGGTCCATTTATTACTTCGGCAGGTAACTCTGCGCGATAAACCTGTGGAATTGAGTCCCAGGGAATTTGCTCTACTCTGTGCACTCTTGATGCCTCCGGGTATCGTTCGAAGCCGACAGGAACTTTTGAGAATGGCCTGGCCTCCCTTCAGTGGCGGTCCCCGTTCGGTAGATACCCAAGTTCTTACCCTTCGGCGCAAACTTGAACAAGCTGGCCTTGGCGAAGGAGGTGGCATAACCACAATGCGCCAACAAGGATATCGATTCAGCTTGGACAACCTCTCTGATCCAGATTCATAGAAACTTGTTGGACAGAGAAGTTATCCTTGCCCTAAGGAGAGGGCTCCATGAAAGTAGGAGCTGATATGCCCAGGCCACAGGGATAATTAATGACCATCAAAATAACAAATACTTACAAAAAGCTACTCTTCTAAGCAAGTTTAATCGTGAAGTTTAAGCTCACTCAAATCAGCCCAACTGAAGCTGCAAAAATCTATCCACAGCGGAGGGGAACTGAAGCAAAAGTCGTAGCTGGAACAAGGTGATGACTACATCTGATTTTATATTTTGGCATCTAAATATTCACCTGGCATTGAGAAGATATCGGTAGAAACTGGAGCTGTAATACCAATCGCTGCGATGCACCTATCAATAATCACAGATTAATTTTCTATAGGCGCCAACAAAAGATATACAGCTCTCAACGTTGTGGTTCGCTGTTGAAAAGTGAACACCAAAGAATCGAGCATAAAAAACAATGCTCATCAACGAAGTACAGCGCAGATCAAAAAGCAATTAAGGATAATAACGCGAAGAAAGCCACTCATCTGCTTAGACAGAATAGGCCAAAGGCTGATTACTGAAAATCCTCTACTTCTTCTGGCTTTTAATCTTCTCCTTAATCTTTTCCTTAATCGTTACTGCCTGCTTATTTATATCATCAGGAAGCATCTTTGGGCAGAGTGCATGTGCCCTTAAGAAAATATCGGTTTGGACGATTTTAGCTATTCTCTCAGGTTTAAGCTTATCTTTTATGTTGCCAAAAGCAAATTGGCTGCCATTAAAAAGCTGTATGGTATATACGCTAGCTGTAATACTTGCCTTAGAAGCCTTATCGAACTCCACGCCATTTTCTCTTGCAAGACAAATAAACATTGTTGACTTAACTATCTCCCTTCTGTATTCATCCTTTGTCAGAGGGGTTTGCTTAATAGCAGCTGAATTCTGAGCCTCTGCATTGGAGCCGATCAAAGTAAGAGGCGCCATAAAGATCGTCGCAGCCAGAACTGGACGAAGCCGACGGAAAAGGTTCTGCAATGGATCTGGTCATCAAGTCTTCGCCATGCTGCCCTATCCGCCATTGATTTAACCACCCCATCGGTGTCAATTCTGACAAAAGCTCCGCCAAAACCACCTGCTCTAACCCCTCCCTGATCGGCGTTGATGCGCCCTCGAAGCTAATTCCACGGTAATGCTCCATGGTTTTTAATTCACCATTTTTCCAGTTTTAAATAGCCCTGGAGCAACAGCAGTCCTTCTCAATTAAACGGTTGTGCTCGAGAATATGCCACTACTCATAGTGGGTTTCAAAAATCGATTCCTGCTCATCGACCTGACGGATATTCATCTTGAACACAAAGGCAGGAAAACAACCCCAACTGCGCAGTAACTGATGACTCCCATAGGGTGGCTTCAAGCCGAACTCACGCTCATAGTCAGGCTTTTTCACAAAGAAGTTAAACACCACCTCTGTCCACCAACCAAACCAATATCAATCATCTCAATCTTTGCGCTCAGCAAAAATATCCACTCATACAAACATGCCCACATTTAGGTCCTGACCGTCAAAAGGCCCAAGTTGCAAGCAAGCAGGATAGGAAGTTGATATCGATATTCATGTGCGGTTCACAAATCTGTCCAAAGTGATTTTGCTGCGCAACCCTGCTCTACAGAGGAAAAAGAGCCACAACCAACGCTCGCTAAGCAACAGACTGTTCAACAAGGTGATTACGGGTCTACCAGCTTCAAGCAAAAACTCATAAGGTGAACATCAACTTTGCTAGGCATCCGCCACAGTGGATGGGGTCAAAGCCAATCGGCGACAACAACTTCAGCTGCTGCTAGTAGCTGCCCGCCATCAGCTCTCCAGGGTCGATCTGAGATCAGTGATCCAGTTTCTGGAGAACGAAGACTGCGGCTTCGATGTCACGCTGCAGATGTCTGATCCAAGTGAGCAGCCGGAGCTGCTCGAGTTGCATCGTTTAGTCGCAACCCCAGCCCTAATCAAACTGTCGCCAGCACCAAAACAGGTATTCGCAGGCAGCAGTATTTACCAGCAATTACGCACCTGGATAACCCGCTGGCAACAAGACGTCGTTGTAAGCGGCCTGGGACTGAGTTTGAGGCCTACAGAACTAGATGGGAGTCGCACCCAAAGGGAATTACAGCTTGATGATCAACTGCTGGTATTGCGCCAGGAGAATGAAACCCTGATCGACCGTCTCCAAGCACAGGAACGATTGCTAAGGATGGTGGCTCACGAGATAAGAACACCGCTAACAGCTGCTGTGTTGGCATTACAAAGTCAACAGCTTGGTCAAATCGACATGGAACGCTTTCAGGATGTCGTCAAGCGGCGTCTCGATGAAATCGAATTGCTGTCAAAAGACCTACTAGAAGTAAAAAGCACCCGATGGGAAGCCCTTTTCAATCCACAATGTCTTGATCTTGCAAGTGTCGCCGCCGAAGTAATTCTGGAGCTAGAAAAACAATGGCTAGGCAGAAACGTAAACATCCATACAGATTTCCCCTCAGACCTGCCCAAGGTTTTTGCAGATCAGCGACGCATGCGACAGGTGCTGCTCAACCTGCTGGAAAATGCCCTGAAGTTCACTGAGGATGGTGGAGAACTCTCACTGACCATGCTGCACCGAACAAGTCAATGGCTGCAGGTAAGCGTCTGCGACAACGGGCCTGGAATTCCCGAAGATGAACAAGAGAGGATTTTTCTTGACCGAGTACGTCTACCGCAAACTTCAGGAATAACCAGTGGCTACGGAGTGGGCCTTTCGGTCTGCCGACGCATTGTGGAAGTCCACGGCGGCAAAATCTGGGTTGTTTCGAAGCCCAGCGAAGGCGCCTCTTTTTACTTCACAGTTCCAATATGGCAACGACAAGGACAGAAATGAGATCAGCTTGCCTTGACGGAGGGTCAGGCTGAACCGTAGTTTTTCCAAGTGATCGCAAGCTCAGAACGCAGCGATTACGGCCTCGCCCCCATCGTCTAGAGGCCTAGGACACCTCCCTTTCACGGAGGCGACAGGGGTTCGAATCCCCTTGGGGGTATCAGCAAATGCCGAATTGATCTTGCCAAAGGTGAGCTTGATGAAGCGAAGCAATCAACTTTTTTGCATTTCCTTCGCTCGGAAATTCTAAAAAGATCTAATCAGACTGATCGGTCTCTGCTCTACCTATCTTCTGGTGTTCAAACCAAAGTCTGGCGGCGAAGGGCCTCCTTCTCTACGGCAAGGAGATTAGCCGCGAGATCATCTCTCAAACGCTGTTCAATCAAACCAACAGGCATGCCAACACACCCCTGAACGGTGAGCTCGTAGAGCAGTGAAGTACCTCTATCTAGGTCGCGCATGATCCAATTGCCTTCAAAACGTCTGAAATCTCCTTTGATCATGTGGAACTTCAGCTGGCCCTTAGCTCGATCTTCCACTAACTCCAACTGCACCTGAGCTGAAAACCTCAACCCAAGCAATTGTTGAGACCCAACCTGATTCAGCTGCACTCGCTTCTCTTTGCGTGCAACAACAGTGCTGCTAGCGAGGTTGGGAATAAAATCACTGAGATGATCGTAGTCAGTAAGTACTTCCCAGAGCACAGCCTCTTTAATAGGTGTTCTCAGCTGTACTGCCAGTCGACGTGCACCATGAGGTAGACGCTCCATCGTCTGCTCGATGGCCTGACGTTTTATCGCGTCAGCCTCCTCTGAGGCTAAGAGCACAGACCCTGAGCGACTTTGAAGATCTTGAATAGATACCAAAGCAGAGGCTGCACTCAAGATGCAGGAGAATAACGAATGGATTCAATAAACGTTGGACCAAGGCCCAGTATCTGAGCTGTGCCAATCACCAAACGTAACCCGAAAATACGCATTTTTACGCTAAGCATCTCGGCTTCAAGGTATTCTCGCCGTCAAACTCTTGCTCTTGATGGCTTACAACCAAACTGAAGTAGTTCTCGGTGGAATCGCCCATATACCCCTACTTATTGGGATGTTCTATGTGGTCAAGGCACTCATGTACCGGGGGACTGACGGAAGGTTGGCTCCATTTAGCTTCAGTTACCGCCAAGCAGCACAAAGAAGAGGCTCAACTACTGACACTGTTAGCTCAGCCGTAAAACCTCAAGAGCAAAGCACTAGTGCTCCAGCCGCTCAAACTGTCAGCAAACCAGCTGCGCAAGCAATACCAATAAACCTTTATAAGCCGAAGACCCCCTTTGAAGGGACGGTTCAGGAGAACTACAGCCTGCTCAAAGAGGGCGCTACAGGAAGGGTTCATCACATCACCTTTGACCTATCTAGTAGTGATCCCCATCTCAGCTACGTGGAAGGTCAAAGCATTGGCATCATTCCTGCTGGTGAGGATGCCAACGGCAAACCCCACAAATTACGGCTCTATTCCATTGCCAGCACCCGCCATGGCGACAACCTAGAAGGCAAAACAGTTTCTTTGTGCGTACGTCAGCTCCAATACGAGAAAGACGGCGAAACCATCAACGGTGTCTGCTCTACCTACCTCTGCAACATCAATCCTGGTGCAAAGGTGAAAATCACCGGGCCTGTGGGCAAAGAAATGCTCTTGCCAGATGATGAAGATGCAAATGTGATCATGCTGGCTACAGGTACTGGCATAGCACCAATGCGAACCTATCTTCGCCGCATGTTCGAGCCTGCAGAGCGTTCAAAAAATAGCTGGAAATTCCGTGGCAAAGCTTGGTTGTTCATGGGTGCTCCCTACACAGCAAATCTTCTTTATGACAACGACTTCGATCGTTATCAAAGTGATTTCCCGGATAACTTCCAATACACCAAAGCAATCAGCCGCGAACAACAGAATGCAAAAGGCGGTCGGATGTATATACAAGACAAGGTGATGGAGCACTCTGAAGAGATCTTCAAAATGATTGAAGACCCCAAGACCCACGTATATATGTGTGGCCTAAGGGGTATGGAGCCAGGTATCGACGAAGCCATGACAGCAGCGGCATCCGCCAAGGGTATCGATTGGGCAGAACTACGACCACAACTCAAGAAAGCCCATCGCTGGCACGTGGAAACCTACTAAGGCAAGAAATTCCAAACTTTCAGCCCGCGTCAAAGGCCCGCCGATCCAGGAGGGCCTTTTTGCTGCCAAAGCTTTTTGGGCATACGAGAACAAAACATGGCGGGATGATCGGAAGCACTTTGAATTTATTGATACCTGGTTAAAACGTCCGAAGAGGTTCGTGTTCCATGAGCGCCACGATTACAAACCCTTTAAGGGTTGGACTACGTCAGGAGCGAGTGATCGCACCGCAATGCCTAGTCATCTTTGGTGCCAGCGGTGACCTCACCCATCGCAAATTAGTTCCGGCCCTATTCGAGCTCTACAAACAGCGGCGGCTGCCTAGTGAATTCGCCCTGCTTGGCTGTGCTCGTCGTCCCTGGACCGACGAAGTGTTTCGTCAAAAAATGGCTGATGCCCTTGGCGACAAGGTCAACAAAAACCGTCTTAGCTGGGATCAATTCGCCGCAGGCCTTTTTTACGAGCCTGTCGATCTCCAAAAGCCAGAAGACCTGGTAAAACTTGGCCATCGCTTAGAGGAGATTGATCGCCTCCGCGCCACCCGCAGCAATCGCACCTTCTATCTTTCCGTATCGCCAAAGTTTTACGGCAGTGGCTGTAAGGCTCTAGCTGATGCCGGGCTTCTTAAAGATCCCAAACGCAGTCGAGTTGTCATCGAAAAACCGTTTGGGCGAGATTACGGCAGCGCTCAAGCTCTAAACCGCATAGTTCAAAGCTGTGGCCAAGAAAATCAGATCTTCAGGATCGACCATTACCTCGGTAAAGAGACAGTCCAAAACATTCTGGTGATGCGATTTGCCAACACCATCTTTGAACCAATCTGGAACAGGAATTACATCTCCAGCGTTCAAATCACAGCGGCTGAAACCGTAGGTGTAGAAGAGCGAGCCAACTACTACGAATCTTCAGGCGCCCTACGGGACATGGTGCAGAACCACCTCACCCAGATGCTTGCTATCACGACCATGGAGCCCCCGGGCCGATTTGACCCTGAGGCAATCCGTAATGAAAAAGCCAAGGTTTTGTTGGCTGCTCGCCTAGCTGACGAATCAGAACCTTGGAACTGCTGCATCCGTGGCCAATACGCCCCTGGCGGCACAAAGGAAGCCCCGTTACCCGGTTACCGGCAGGAGCCGGGCGTCGACCCCATCAGCACCACAGAGACTTACGTGGCGATGAAACTTTTCATCGACAACTGGCGCTGGCAAGGAGTGCCTTTTTACGTCCGCACTGGTAAACGACTGGCAAAACGTCTCAGTGAAGTAGTGCTCACCTTTCGAGAAGCACCTGTGCACCTTTTTGATGCGGCCGGGGGTGGGCCTACAGCGAACCAGCTCATTCTGCGAATCCAACCTGACGAAGGCGCCGAATTTCACTTTGAAGTGAAGTCACCCGGTTCGGGCATGCGCAGCCGACCGGTAGAAATGGAATTCTCTTATGACGAGTCCTTCGGTGAACCATCCGACGAGGGATACGTACGACTCTTGGCCGACGCCATGCTCGGTGACCCCACCCTATTCACTCGCAGCGATGAGGTAGAAGCAGCCTGGCGCCTTTACACCCCTCTACTGGAATTAATTGAAGACAGCCCATGGCAGTTACCCATTCACCCATATGAATCACGAACCTGGGGACCAGCCGCTGCCGATGCCCTACTCGCCAATGACGGACTGCTCTGGCGCCGACCTTAATTCAGCCTGACGTATTCAATCTTCTTTTCGCGGCCCAGCTATGTCTCCCCAGCTAACGCTTCAGAGCCCTCTTCAACTCCCTCCTAGCGAGGTCCAAAGCTATCTCGAGCAGCTCTGGTCGAACGATCAGCCTGGCAGTACAGGTGCGAATACCTTCTGCCTTCTGGTCTGGCAACCCGCATGGGTAGAGCAACAACTAGTGAGAACGGATCAGATTGCAGGCCCGATCATCGGCGTACAAAGACCAGAACTAATCCAAGCTGCCCGCCAGGCTGTCATAGATGTCGATATGCCCCACAGCACACCTCCCCTTGACGTAACTGTTGCAGCAGCCCTTGCCCAGCGCAAAGGCACTCAACATGGCGAGGATCTACGTGGACAACACGTCGATGCTGCCATCAGTGCCCTTCAACCCCGACGACTTATCACGCTGGCACCAACCCTCGATGAAGTGCACGAACTCGAAACGCTCGTAGCTGCTTATTGCCCTCTGCCAGAAGAAGGTGGCGGCACAGCCGCCTGCGGTGACGTGGTAGTTCTGCGCGGTGACCACGACGCCTTGGCAAAGGGACTGGGAATTCTGCAACCTCTTCTACCGGCAGAGCTGCCCTCATGGGTTTGGTGGAACGGCAGCCTGGATGAAGCACCCGATCTACTCGATCAACTAGCTGTGCCCCCACGCCGCCTCGTGATCGACACAGCTCTCGGGAATCCCCATCGCTGTCTCGACCTGCTGCAAACCCGAGTAAAGGCAGGGCAAGCGGTGAACGATCTCAACTGGTTGCGGCTACGCACCTGGCGAGAACACCTGGCAATGGTCTTTGACCCACCGCAACGCCGAAACACCCTCCACCATGTTGTACAGCTTGATATCGATGTTGAAGGAAATCACCCAGTCCAGGGACTATTGCTAGCAGCCTGGATCGCCGATCGACTCGGCTGGCTCCCACAGTCCTCCAAGAGAGCAGAAGGGGAAGGCATAGCTGCCGAATTCAAACGACCTGATGGCACCACTGTGCAATTCCGCCTCATGCCTGTGCCCATGGGGCAGCCAAGTATTCATCCTGGCCAGATCGTGGGAATCAGGTTGATCTGTAAGCCCGATTCACAACCCGATCATGCCGTTTGCGTGATTCTCTGTGCCGAATCTGGGGGCTGCATGCGGCTTGAAGCTGGTGGTATGGCCAGCATGGAGTTACTGGAAGAAGTCGTCCCCAATCAGATTGCGTCTGTAGAGATGGATATAGCCCGCCTCCTAGCGGGTGGCCATAACACCACCACGCCCCTACTCGCCGCTGCAGCCCCCCTAGCTGCCAAGCTGCTGAGCTAAGTCACCCCAGCTCCTTACCACCCGCCACCGATCATGGCCTGTGTAATTGCTGCCCCAGCTAGTGGCACTGGGAAAACGCTACTCAGCCTGGTACTCACAGCCTGGGCCCGCAGCCGCGGCCTAAGTCTCCAACCATTCAAAGTGGGGCCCGACTATCTGGATCCGCAACAACTAACAGTTGCATCTGAAAAACCCTGCCGAAACCTTGACCTGCTGCTCTGTGGCCCCGACTGGGTAAAAGAAAGTTTTCATTGCTTCGGTGGATCTGCAGATCTCGCCCTAGTAGAAGGCGTGATGGGCCTTTTCGATGGAATCGGCACATCGGAGTTAGGCAGTACTGCTGCTGTAGCACGTCATCTAGGACTGCCGGTAGTTCTTGTAGTGGATGCAAGCGGCCAAGCAGGCTCCATAGCAGCCCTGGTAAAAGGCTTCCGTGACCATGATCGGCAACTGAAGTTGGCAGGCGTGGTGTTGAACAGGGTCAATAGCAACCGTCACAAAGAATTGCTAAAGGAGGTGCTCAGCAGCATTGGCATAAAAGTGCTGGGTTGCTTACCCCGGCAGCCCGAACTCAGCTTGCCCAGCAGGCATCTTGGCCTTGCCCCAGCCCATGAACTTGAGCGACTAGAAGCTCGACTGAAAGCATGGAGCCACCTCGCTGAAACTCATTTAGATCTTAAAAGCTTCAAAACTTTGCTCCAAGCACCAGCCTGGACCAGAAATCCAATCGATGCTCTTTTGAATGAAGAAAAGAAGAGAAAGCCACCGCTCCAACCCCGCCCCGTAGCCGTAGCCCAAGACGAAGCCTTTCACTTTCGCTATCCGGAGACCAAAGAATGCCTTGAAATCCTTGGGATGCCAGTACTCCCTTGGAGACCTTTGAATGATGAGCCTTTACCTGCACAGGCGGAAGGAGTGATCCTCCCTGGCGGTTTCCCCGAACAATATGCAGCACGCCTTAGTCAATGCAATCGCAGCATGGCAGAGCTAAGGGCCTGGTATGGACGACGCCCGATTTATGCCGAATGTGGCGGCATGCTGCTCCTCGGGCAAAGCCTCACAGATCTTGAGGGACAAGCTCATCCAATGACAGGCCTGTTGCCTTTTCATGCCAAGAAAGGCACTTTGCAAGTCGGTTATCGCAGCCTTCACGTCAAAGAAGACAGTCTTGTTGTACGCAACGGCGATCAGCTGATGGGCCATGAATTCCACCGCTGGGAGCTTCACCGAACAAGCACTGCCGATCATTCAAACAACCATACTGATTGCAAACGAGAAATCAATAAGCCAAAGCCGCCATGGCAAGTTGAAGGTTGGCGGTTACAGCAACATCCTGAAGGGTGGAGCCATAGAACACTGCATGCCAGCTGGGTGCACCTCCACTGGGCGAGCTGTTCAATGATCTCCCACCGCTGGCGAGCGGCACTCGAAGCTGAAGCAACACAAGAAGCAACCGCTTCCTAACAGGCACCAATCCGCATATGCCCATTAGCAATCAGTATCAAGCAAGCGCATGAAAACCCTGATCAGCCTGACCTGCCTTGATGCCAAAAACAGCAAACTGTTCAGGCTTGAAAAGAACCATCAAAGCAATCCCACTTCCTTCCTGAACGCTTGACCATTGACTTCTTCTTTAAGGCCAACACCAAGGCTTTAGCAAGGCGTGCATGCCTTCTAACTTCGAAGTCAGCTAGTGCATCAATAGCTCTAACCCTGCGATCTATTTGCATAGAAATTGAACTCCTCAATTCCTTCTATCGAACCTTCATAACTCAGGACACTGCCTTTTAACAGCCGATATGGATCACATCGATGAATCAAAAGCTACAACTGCAGGCAGAGAAACCAAGCGGGTTGCATTTAAGTTCAATTGAAGTAAGCCAAGCCTCACAAATTTTCCTAAAGAGAATCATCCATAAATAGGCCCTACAATCCAACGAGGAGCAACAAAACCTATAAGGCATGCAACCATAAGCAATACCTGGCAAAGCACAAAGTGATCCTTACTAGCTGAGAATCGATACACAAGGATGCCAGAGGCAGCTGCCTAAATCAGCACATAGGCTATTAGCGAAAAGAGCCGTATGTTTATCATCTCGCTAATTAAATAATGATTCATGCGACGCCGATTTATGGAGCACTAACTCTCTGTGGCCATGCATTTCTCGTCATTGTAGGCAAAAGAGATCTAGGCAAAACCTCATGGTTAGTGGCAGAGAAAAGCACGACTACTATTGCAATAGCAATCACTAGAAACCAATTATTAAATAAGTTTTGCTGTTGACCGCCATTAGCAGAGACATGCGAAACTGGCTAATTACTTCACCTCTATAGAGAGTTCAAATCACAATTTGCATTACCACCTCATCAGTTCAAGCAAAATCTCATCATGGAAACACTCTTGATTAAGTTAAAGAAGTTGGCAACAGCTGATTGGCAGCTTTGCCCACCGATGCACATTCAGGCAAAGCATCAATCACATTGAGATTACTAAGCTTGAATTAGTGTTGTGATCAGGCGTATCGAAGGGGATATCTCGATTATGTATCAACCGCAAAGAGCCCCATCAAAGCCAGAAGTGAGGAGGCTCTTTGTTTTTCCAAATAACAACTAATTAAAAGGATTCGAGAAAATATTTACAAGCTGCATTGGGAATGCTTTGGCACCAAGGCAAGTATGTCCAGAGACGCTATACAAATCAAAGGTTGGCAGGCAGCCCACCAACATGCAAGCCGCTAAAGGATCTCCCACCCCAGGCAAGTCCTAAAGCGAGCAACTAAGGAGTATTGCTCCAATATTCAAAGTTGATCGTCAGCGAAAATCAGAAGGCTCACCTGATCAACTCAATGGCTGATACAACCCTCTGGGCAGAACTACTGGCCTACGGCACCGGATTAGGACTCTCCCCCTTGCACATTGGCCTACTACTGCTGTTGCTGCTTGGACCTAATCCGCTTCAACGTGGCAGCTGGTTCGTGGCTGGATGGGTCGTGACCACCTTGGCCACCGTAACCCTGTTGCTGACATTGGGACACAGCCTGGTACTGGACATGACGCATGGTTCACATCATCGAACTGCTCTCGACCTACTCGCAGGAGGGGCCTTGATCGCCCTGGGTTTAAAGGAACTCTTGCGGTCCTTTGCCGATGGCGACGAACAACCGGCATGGACCCACACAATCGAACGATTTGTGAATTTGCCATTACCGCTATTGATCGGCCTGGGTGCTCTTATCGAGATCGCCAGCCCAGACGACCTTTTTCTATTTGCCAAGTCTGCAGGAATAGTGCTGGCCGCCAGCCTGCCCGTCTGGCAGGAGGTCGTTGGCACCATGGCATTCACGCTGGGCTCAAGCCTATTGCTGCTCACACCCCTAATAGCAGTATTGATTGGCAAAAAACATGTCCTGCCAGTGCTTCAGCAGGGCAAACAGCTTCTCTTTGCCAAAGGTGAACTGATGGTAAGTGGAGTGAGTCTGAGCCTGGGCGCCTATCTGGGCTGGCAAGGGATCAGTGGTCTGATGGTGATCTGAACTGCTGCTGCCAGCAAGCCTCTAGTGATGAACCTTGTTGCTGGCCGACAAGCCATACCCCCGTACGTGCGCGACTCACGGCTACATAAACAAGCTGTCGCCGCAAGGTGAGGTCTTTAGGCCAGAAGACATCTGAAGCTACAAACACCTCCCCAAAACTGCTCCCCTGACTTCGATGAACGGTGAGAACCGCTGCAGGCCCAAGAGACGCGAAGGCATCCCGAACCAAAAAGAACCGCCGCCAAAAGGAACGACCATCGCTTTTCCCCGCCTCCTTCGCCTGAGCCCTCAACCTTTGTAAGGTGCCGTCTAGCAACTGTCTGGCCTCTGTACCAACAGGCGGCAATAGGCGCAGCGAAAGCTCAAGTTCACCGGCACGAACCTGGGCAACCAAGGTATCGATGACCGGTACCACCGAGTCACTCTGCCCAGTCAAACCAAATTCCGCCAATTCACAGCGTTCAGGTGTGACATCCTGCACGACAAGCTCACGATTTGATCCCAGCACCATGTCCGGTTCCTCGCCGGTCTCTGCCCCATCACGAGAGGCAGGCGCCATCACAGCCGTTCGACTGATTAACACCTCACCAGGCAACACCGGCAACTGATCAGCCATGTCGCCATGGATCGCACGACGAGCAAGGGGGACCAAGCGCTCCAGAGTGCGATTTGTGTAGCAAAGAATCCTTGCCGCATCAGGGCTATCGTCAGCCGCCGCCAACCGCAAAGCAGCCTGAGCTCGCTTCAGCCAGCTGTTCTGATCAAGACATCCCACCCGGCCTCGCTCATCCTCTATCAAAGGAAGGCAAGGTGGAGTTTTGCAGGGCAAACTCCCATCGCGAAGACTCCTGGCCAGTTGCAACACAGGGCCCTGATGACGAACTACCTGCTGCAATGTGGCCGAACAAGCTCTTTGCATCGAGAAGACTGGGCTTTGAGCCTCGCT
>Ga0208766_1000767_pt1 | contig 17578 bp, 8 predicted proteins | sample ETN01SmetaG_3_FD_185792 | JGI IMG/M metagenome (GOLD analysis project Ga0208766, IMG submission 185792) | Marine microbial and viral communities from oxygen minimum zone, Eastern Pacific Ocean - ETNP2014F12-01SV263 (SPAdes) (version 2) | ecosystem: Environmental > Aquatic > Marine > Oceanic ... | reverse complement strand
TTAATAATTAGTATAGCCTATTCTCAAACGTTAATTATCAATGAGTCTATGTCAAAAAATACTAGCGCTGTTTTTGATGAAGATGGTTCAAGTCCTGATTGGATAGAAATATATAATAATCATAATGATTCGTTAAATATGAATGACTATTATCTTTCTGATGATCCAACTCAGCTAGACAAATGGCAGTTCCCTGAAGGAATAATTAACCCTAGTGATCATTTATTAGTTTTTGCTAGTGATAAGGATAGAACAGTATGGCCAATAGGTGATTGGGTACCGGTGATTAATTTTGGTGCAAACTGGAGTTATAGGCCTGGCTCAATAGACATTCCTTCTAATTGGAAAATGAATGATTATGATGATACCAATTGGTCTATTGGTCCATCTGCAATAGGATACGGTGATGAGGATGATATGACATCTATTGAACCTGTGGTTTCTGTATTCATGCGTAAGACGTTTCAGGTTGATGATGTTGATAATATTGTTCATGGATTATTACATATGGACTATGACGATGGTTTTGTTGTATATATCAATGGGGCTGAGATTCTAAGACAGAATCTAGGCATATCAGGAGCGGAGGTATTTTTTGATCAATACGCAGACACAAATGTAGAGGCCAAAATTTATCAGGGTCAAAAGCCTGAGAAGTTTTTAATTGAAAATATTCAAGACTACTTAAATGAAGGTGACAATATACTTGCCTTACAGGTTCATAATGCGAGTGAGAATTTTACTGACTTAACAGCACTCCCGATACTTTCTTTTTTCTATGCTGATCCGCCTCTAGCAAGTGAGACAACGGAGATTACAATACGTATAAATACGGATACCTATCCCACTGAAACGTCTTGGTCTTTAGTGGGAATAAATGGGACCGCTTATGTCGAGGGGGAGGCAGCTGGATCCATGACTCTACCAAATTATAATTATGAATGGTCATATAATGTTCCACAGGGAGATTATCGTTTTACAATAATGGACTCATGGGGAGATGGTATTTGCTGTGAGGATGGCGTACCAATAGAAGTTTATAACAATGATTTTGAATCTGATGGTGGGTGGAGTGTTTGGCCGACAGATATAAATAGTACTAACTGGAATCAGGCCCAGGGTGAGGGACATAATGAGAGTTATAAATCATTAGAGCTTTTTGGAACAACTTCTACCGGATATGTTGCCTTTTGGCAAGAGGTCGGAGTTGTTACCGGTGAATCACACTATCTTGAGGTGTTCGCCAAGCATAATAGTGATAATCCAATGATTGCGGGGCAGAGCGCGTATGCTATCATTGAATATTGGGGATGGGGTTTTTTTGGTCCTTATGTTATTAGTCAACATAATACAAACAGTATTAATAATAGTTCACAGCAAGACATATGGCACAAACTTAGTGTATCAGCAGTTGCTCCGGATGAAGCTTTAAATACGCATGTCGTAGTTGTTTTTGATAATCCAAGCGGAGCAACTAATGGGTCAGTATTTTTTGATGATGTAGCCTATAACACGAACATACACAATGCAAATCCTACATTTTATACTCCGGGTAATTATTCAATTTTTGTTGATGGAAGTCAAATCATAAATGGTGGCTCTTTTACGAGTGCTCATAGTGATACTATTAACACACTAAACCTTTTTACAGATCTTTTAGATTATCGAGATCCATATCTACATACCAATTTTAAAATTTCTTCTAGCGGGGAGACTATTTACTTAAGCAATCAAGACCTAAATATTCTAGATAGTTTATTTGTTCCGGAGATGGAGCAGAACCTATCTTACGGTTATCAAAATGATGGAGCTGGGGCATTGGCATTATTTAACGATCCGACTCCAGAGTCATCTAATAATACATCCCAAGCATACTACGGGTATACATCTGAACCTGCTTTTTCTGATAGTGGAGGATTTAAAGAAAATTATTTCAATCTTTTCCTAATATCAGAAACTGAGGGCGCTACGATATTTTATACAACTGATGGATCTAAACCGAATGCAAGTTCTAATGTTTATAATAATTATATTTCTATTAATAATACTCTTTTAACAAATGGTACGCAAACACCTGATGACTACGGTATTAGTTTTAATCCAACCTATAACGGTATTGTTATCCGTGCTATCGCTATAGCGCCAAACCATGTTGAGAGTAAAGTGGTTACTAATAGTTATTTGTTTGACCCTGTAAACACAACTCTTCCTATAATTTCTATAGCTATAAAGCCCGATGATTTGTGGGATCAAAATGTAGGTATGCATGTAGCAGGGAACACTTTTTATCCATGGTATCCTTATTATGGGTCAAACTTCTGGGAAGATTGGGAAAAAGAAGCGCATGTTGAATTTTTTGAACCTGGAGGTGAAATTGGCTTCAAACAAGATTTAGGAATGAAAATATTTGGAGGTTGGTCACGCGCTGAGGCACAAAAATCATTCTCTTTTTTTGCGAGGAGTGTGTATGGAAAAGGTGAGTTAGAATACAGACTATTTCCGGACAGTGAAATTGATAGTTATGAGACGTTTATTTTACGCTCACATGGACAGGATAATGTAATGTTCAGAGATGGGTTCCATACATCGCTGGCTAGTGAGAATGGTGTAGCCGTACAAGACTATAGACCTGCTGTAGTATATGTGAATGGAGAGTTCTGGGGTATCCAAAATATTAGAGAAAAAGTAAATGAGCACTTTATAGAAACACACTATGGGATAGATCCTGATGACCTTGATCTATTATCAACGGTATCATCCACACCCGAGCCAGAATTAGTCCACGGGTCCACAGAAGATTACATTGAGTTAAAAGAGTTCATAAGCAATAATGACCTTAGTATTCAGAGTAATTATGAGTATGCGGCGAACAAATATGATATAGAAAACTTAATAGATTATCATATTGCTCAAATATTTGTTATGAACTTTGACTGGCCTGGTAATAATAATAAACTCTTTAAGTCAAAGTCTGCTGATGGTAAGTGGAGACATGTCATGTTTGACAGCGACTTTGGTTTTGAAAGGTGGACAGATTTAGTCATTGGTTATATTGGTTCTTATCAGACCTATAATATGCTTGACCATGCCTATGGTGATGGTAACGTATTTAACAACCCTATTTGGTCTACTACTATTTTCACTTCTTTTTTAGATAACCCAGGATTTAGAGAAAAATTTATTAATACATATTGTGATAGGATCAATACGACATACAGCACAGAACATACTTTATATTTAATGGACAGTCTTAAAACAATTATAGAGCCATATGTTTTAGATCACATAAACAGGTATGGTCCAAGTATTTATGACACTTACACTCCCAATAATATTTCTCAATATAATTCTGCCATACAGCTAATGATAAATTTTGCGAACTACAGGCCTGAAAATGCTAGAAATGAGATGGCGGAGATTTTTGACCTTAGTGGGATAAGTAATAATATTTCAATCTACACAAATGACATGGAAATGGGTCATGTTAGAGTTAATACTTTGCATATCAATGAACAGGGATGGACTGGAAAATATTTTTTTGATGTACCAGTACCAATTAAAGCGATACCAGCATTTGGTTATGAATTCTCCTACTGGGGAGGGATGCCTTCTTTAGAAGATAGTATCACATTATTGATAGATCATGAAATAAATTTAACTGCCCATTTTAGTGAGATAGAAAACCCTTACCAGGGTTTTGTTATAATCAATGAGATAAATTATAACTCAAATGATGATCATGATTCTGGGGATTGGATAGAATTATATAATTACTCTGATCAAGCTATCAGTCTAGCAGGATGGGAGTTTTTAGATGAAGATGACTCGCATTTCTATACCTTTAATGATAGTATATCAATGGAAGCAGGAGGCTATCTAGTACTTTGTAGGGATAGTTCTAGTTTTAATAATCTATATATACAGGTAGATAACTTTATTGGTGATATTGGATTTGGTTTTGCTGCTGGTGGCGAGTTGCTTCGTTTATTGGATAGTACGGGAGCACTTGTAGATGCAGTTGAGTATGATGATGATGACCCTTGGCCATCAGAACCAGATGGAAGTGGAACAACTCTTGAATTAATTAACCCTGAGCTAGATAATAGTCTTTCTGGTAGTTGGGCATCATCAACTGCTGATTATGGAACCCCGGGAGCTATAAATTCAGCTTTTAGCTCTTTGATTAGTGAGAACAATGATATGTTACCAACTGTTTTTTCATTACATCAAAATTATCCTAACCCATTTAATCCTATAACTAGCATTAAGTATGATCTTCCTAAAGATGAACATACATTTATTGCTATTTTTGATATTATGGGAAGGCATGTAAAAACATTACTAGAAAAGAACCAGAGTGCTGGATTTAAAACTATAAAATGGGATGCTACAAATAGCCAAGGTAAGCGTGTTTCTGCGGGTATGTATATTTATCAAATAAAAGCAGGAGCATTTAATGATACCAAGAAAATGGTTCTGCTAAAATAGTTTTTCTATATATTTAATGTCATTATAAATAAAACCATTTATTAATTTCCGCAGCTATGATAAGAATAATTTCAATTATTTTAATATATTTTCTTCAATTTATATACGCAGAATGTTCTGATCTAAGTCAGGCTGAATGTGAATATTGGTCCACATATTGTTCGTGGAATTCCGATGCAAATGCATGCGAAGAAATTGGCGGTGGCGGCGGTGGCAATACTAATTATGGCCCTTATGAAGTGGCTAATTACTCTCAGGGTGATGGAATGCAGTTAGGTACTCAATATGCTGATGTAACTATTTACTACCCTGAAGAATACAATGGTTTACTTGGGAGTATCATTCTTGGAGCTGGTTGGAGTGGTGATCAAGGATCTATGGCAGATTGGGCTTATTACTTTTCTTCTTATGGTTTTGTTTCTGCTACAATTCAATATAATGACCCTGAGAATGATAGTCATGGTTATAGAGCAGAGGCAATTTTAGAACTTATCAGTTCTATTAAAATGGAAAATGATAGAACGAGTTCGCAGTTATACAACTCTCTGGACACAAATGAATTTGCCGTTGTAGGATATTCATTAAGCGGTGGATCTGTTCAACTAGCTGCTGTTTTAGACTCCACTCTTTCAGCTGTAATTGCACTTAACCCGACAATAATTGTAGAAGATTGTGATGTTTGTGCTGGCTCTAATTATTGTATTTGTTTGGTACCTGAATTGCTAGAACATGAAGTCCCAACATTGATAATTGCTGGACAAAACGAGGTTGATGAACTTCCTAGCTATGATGGACTATTAGGCCAAGACCAATATTATAATACACCTGGAACTACTACTAAAATGTTATATGAAATTGCTAATGGAAGTCATGGTTCAGCTTCATTTCCATCAGCAACTGGAGGTCAGCCAGCTAAATTAGCTTTAAACTGGCTTAATTACTTTATTCAAAATAAAGAAGAATATTGTGATTCTTTGCTTGTTACTCCAGAAAATGCTTCTCAGTTTGTTACTACTTTAGAATGCGGCCAAGGAATAATCCATATTGGTTCAGGGACTTCTTTTGGTGAATGTATAGGGTATTGCTTATCTGATTTAGTAATTAATGAGGAACATATATCCTATAATTTATATGGATGGGATCAAAATGATTCCATACACAGGCCTATAGAAATTGAAGAAAGTATTCAGATTGAAAATTGGCAAAATCTTATTACAAGCTTGGATATAGATACTTTTATGAATTTAGAAAATACAATAGGCTGTCCGGATTGTGGAGATGGTGGGACAGAGTGGTTTGAAATAATGGTAGATGATATGGTCAAACGAGTAACGATAGAATATGGATCCTCAATAGATGGCTTTGAAAATTTTCTTGAATCAATCCGCGAGATCAGGCAAGGATTTCAAGATATTCAGTCCTGTTATTTTACGCCTAACACAGGCGAGTGCGATGCTGCATTCCAACGATATTACTTTGATGAACAACAACAAGAGTGTATGTCATTTACATGGGGCGGTTGTGGAGGTTTAGTACCATTTGAAACATTTGAAGAATGTGAGGCAAGCTGTTCATCAGGAGGAGGTCAAGGTGTATCATCTGCTACCGGCTATTTAAGGTCAAATGAGATATCTTTCTGCATGGATGATTGTGGAATGTATTTTCTTGAGAGTGAAGATGGGCAATATATAACAAACGTGGCTAATCAAAACAATATCCCATATTTTGAATATTATATTAACCGTTTTGTAGAGATTGAGGGAGACACTGTCCAGTGTGTTGAGTGTAGTGCTTTAAATGTAAGCTCGATATATATATCGAGTGAATGTGAGCAGCCTGTTAATTGTTTCGTTGATCCTTGTACGGTATCTAATTGCACTTCGAGTGATAGTGCTGGGTGTATATCAAACTATTGTGGTGATTGTTATGCTGACTATTATGAGGATAATGAACTTGTTTTTTGTGATAGTCCAGCGAGTATTACAGATCTAACTGGCTTGGATTTTGGAGATTGTGAAATGCTACTGGGATTTGGCTGGGTCAATAATCACTGTGAAGCGATTTCTGGCTGTGGATACATAGTTAATGATATAAATTATTCTGAAGATATATATAGCTCGCTTTTTGAATGTATTTCCGCATCAACGCTTAGTATAGATAAACTGTTCCCGTTGAGCTTTAATCTGGATCAGAATCATCCGAACCCATTTAATCCAAAAACTACGATTAACTATCAGTTAGCAAAAAGTACGAATGTTAGAATAATAGTTCACGATATGTTAGGAAGATTAGTTAAAACGTTAGTTGATGAGTACCAAAGTCCAGGGTATCGTATGGTTAGCTGGAACGGAAAAAATAATCAAAATGAGAATGTCTCATCTGGTATTTATTTCTATTCAATTCAAGCAGGTAATTTTAGTCTGACCAAGAAAATGGTTTTACTAGATTAATAAAACATCTATTCTAAAATACTTTTCACTTTAGCTATATTTTATATATCAACTAATTATAGTGTAAATAATTTTATAGAATCTAATATCTTTCAAATATGTCTACCCCTTTAATCGCAATCGTTGGTCGCCCTAATGTAGGGAAGTCTACATTTTTTAATCGTGTTCTAAGTCAGAGACAGGCGATTGTTGATTCCACTGAGGGAATTACAAGAGACAGAATATATGGAGAAGCAGAGTGGTGCGGACAAAGGCTACGGTTTATTGATACTGGAGGTTTTATTCCTGATGATGCTGATGTTTTTAATTCCGCGGTAAGAGAGCAAGCGAAGCTCGCTATCTCTGAAGCTGATTTAATATTACTGATGATTGATGGAAGAGAAGATGCCACATCCAGTGATGTAACTCTCGCTCAATTTGTTCGTGAAAGTGAGCAACCATACTTACTTGTTATAAATAAGTGTGACACAATGAAACATGATTCACAAGCACAAAACTACTATCACTTAGGAGTAGGAGACCCTTTTGCTATATCTGCTTTAAATGGAAGAATGACAGGTGATCTATTGGATGGTATTTTGCAAAAACTTGGGCTAGGTATATCCAAAGAAGAAGCTGAGGTGACAGAGAGTCTCCGACTGGCTATTGTAGGTATGCCGAACGTCGGAAAATCATCTCTAACTAATGCACTCCTACAGAGAGAGCAAACTATTGTGACACCTATCGCTGGTACAACAAGAGATGCGATAGATTCACACCTAAAGTGGCATGGGAAAGAGGTCACACTCGTAGATACCGCGGGGCTTCGAAAACTTTCTAAAATAAAAGATAAAATAGAGTACTACAGCACCGTCAGAACTCAGACTGCGATTTCTGGATGTAACGTAGCGCTTGTATTGATTGATGCGGATAAAGGGTTCGGGAAGCAAGATAAGTCGATTGTAGATCTGGTTATTAGCAAGGGGAAAGCGCTTATTTTTATCGTAAATAAGTGGGATAAGATTGAGAAGTCTACAAGTACGATGAAAGATTTTACAGATGAGATTAGATTTCAGTTTAGAGATTTAGATCATTTTCCAGTCTTATTTATATCATCTACAACACGTCAGCGAATCAATAAAGTATTAGAAACTGCTTGGACAGTTTATGAGAGAACGAAAAATACAATTCCGACAAACAAGTTAAACACTCTAATTGAAAAAGTAATGGATGAGAATCCGCCTCCTGCTGAGAGAGGTAAAGTTATAAAAATAAATTACTCTGTTCAGGTTCATAAACAGCCCGTTGTGATTGCGTTATTTGCAAATTATCCGAAATTGATTAAGGTTCCTTATCAACGTTTTTTAATGAATAAAATTAGGTCCAGTTTTGACTTGGAGGGAATCCCTATAAGGCTATCACTAAGGAAAAAATAGTTAAGCTAAGGTTTCTTTTATAACTGGAGCAGGCAAAAGGGAGAAACCAAAGAGGTAGTAGGGTATCTTTTGATAAATGCCTGCTCCTAGTATAGAAACACGACTAAATAAAAAAAGTTCCAACTATTTTAGATAAAAAAGATTCTATTTAAATAAAAAAATAGGGAATAGACTAATAAATATGATCTAATTAGATATTGGAATGTTTCCATTCTCATTCCAAGAATTAAGATCTTCTGATGTGAAAACTATTCCATTTTGAGTAACAGCAGTAAAAAACTGTTTAATGTCATCACCGTATGTTGTTCTACCAAATGAAACAAATTTTTGGTTTTTTGATACTTGAGTAACAAATACAATATTGCTCCCGAGTTTTTGAGGATTTTTATTTTCGAGTTTATATATTTTCCCATTTGAAGTGAGATAGGCAAAGCCAGTTATTCTTGGTGCTATTCCAAAACTATATGCGGTCGATCCAACAATAGACTCACTATTATTAGAATTTATTGAATTTTCTATTTTATCTATTAGCTCTTGCGAGATGCTCTTTCCGTCATTTCCCTTGGGTCCTCTTGGTCCAGGCGGTCCTTTTGGACCACTTGGGCCTTGCAAACCAGGTTCACCCTGAGGTCCTGCAGATGAGATTGGAAGCCCCGCACAACCGGTTAATATAATAAAAATAAATATAGATAATGTTTTTATCATATTCCGATCTGTTTTCTAACTTTTGCAATGACATCATATCTGGATACAGTAATCGCAATTACACTGATTATTATAATGCCATATATAAATTGATAAACTCTATCGTCTAGGTAGGAGTATGCTCTGAGGTATGCCAAGTACATTATAATCAAAAGCTCAGATGTCAAAGCTGTTACAAAAAACACCATTGATTTTCTTAAGCTATTATTTTTTCGTTGGTTAATTAGACCTAGAGAGAAAACCTGCGCAGAAAACATTTTATAGAGTTTTTTTTCATCGGTGGCAATGGTTTTTAAATATTTGGAATATTCATCTGGCGTATCAAACTGACTTATTCCTGCAAAAAAAGTTGGATTAATATCTTCCGCTTGTTCTTCATCTGGGTTGTCATTTATTTCTTTTGCTCCACGAACCCTTGGGATTAGTACTCTAACCAAAAAATAGATAGTTCCCATAGCTGCAGGGAAATAGATCATAATCAGTGAGAAGATAACCAAATCCAATTGCATTTTTGTAAAATGAACAATGAAAAATACCATAAAAGCCCCAAGAATTGATAAAAGAGTGAAAGCCTTTTGATCAGTGCGTTGGATTATAGTTTGCTCTCCAGCTAGTATCTGTAGTAGAGCATCTAATTCTTTGTTATTGGCCATATTTTTTAAACTCCAAATTCTGGGTGCTGATTTTATTAATCAGTTTGATTTTATCCTAAATGTTTATCAATATATAATATTAATAAAAATTAGATGATTACATTGAAACTATTGGAAAATTTTTTTACTTAGGTTACCTTTCGACCCCCATTTCTATTAATATAAAAAATTAATGATCGCGGGGTGGAGCAGTCTGGTAGCTCGTTGGGCTCATAACCCAAAGGTCGGAGGTTCGAATCCTTCCCCCGCTACAACAGAAAAAACCCTCTTTATTGAGGGTTTTTTTATGTGATATAATGATTCAAATAGAAATATATGAGGAAAAACAGTGCGAAAAGAAAATTTTAGAAATATAGCAATCATCGCTCACGTCGACCATGGAAAGACCACTCTTGTTGATGGCCTTTTAAGACAAAGCGGTACGTTTCAAGAGCATCAAGAGATTGAAGAACGGGTGATGGATTCTATGGATCTGGAAAAGGAAAGAGGCATCACCATAACGGCGAAGAACACAGCCGTAAACTATAAAAATATAAAAATTAATATTATGGATACCCCAGGACATGCTGACTTTGGCGGTGAGGTAGAACGAAGTTTAAATCTTGTGGATGGTGCACTACTATTAGTTGATTCTAGTGAAGGGCCTCTACCACAAACAAGATTTGTATTAAAAAAAGCTTTAGATAAGGATCTTCCTATAATACTTGTAATCAATAAGATAGATCGCTCTGATGCTAGGGTAGAAGAGGTTGTTAATGAGGTCTATGATTTATTTATTGATCTAGATGCTACAGAAGAGCAAATTGAATTTCCAATTATTTATACAAACGCAAAAGAAGGCATAGCACAATTCAGTCTAGATGAAAGTTCATCAAGCCTCGAACCACTCTTTGATACGATTCTAAAAGAAATCAAAGGACCAATCGCAGATGATAGTAAAGATGCACAGTTTTTAATAACCAGCCTTGACTATGACTCTTACGTTGGACAGGTTGCAATCGGGCGCTTGAATAATGGAAGACTTAGGATGAGTGAGTCGTATTCTCTTTGCAGTGAGAATAGTATCGAGCATAATCAAAAATTTTCTGCTCTTTATACCTTTGAAGGCCTTAATAGAATTCAGGTCGATGAGCTAGAGGCTGGAGATATTATTGCAGTGGCTGGCATTGATGGGATAACGATTGGAGATACAGTCGCAAACAATGAAAACCCCGAGCCGTTACCTAGGATTGAGGTAGATGAGCCTACAGTCTCGATGCTTTTCTATGTTAATGATAGTCCATTTGCTGGTAAGGAAGGAAAATATTTAACTACAAGACATATAAAAGAGAGACTAAACAAAGAGATACTTTCTAATGTTTCTATACAGGTGTTAGATACGCAGCGTACAGATGTTTTTGAGGTTCGTGGACGTGGAGAATTACAAATGGCTGTTCTGATAGAGACAATGCGTAGAGAGGGCTATGAGCTTATGGTTTCAAAGCCAAAGGTAATTACAAAAGAAGAGAATGGTAAAACCTTAGAGCCTATGGAAAAAGTATTTCTTGATATACCAGAAGATAAAGTTGGTACTATAACTGAGAAACTTTCTACAAGAAAAGGGAGAATGACAAACCTACAAAACCATGGCAGTGGGCGTGTGAATATGGAGTTTTCTATCCCATCGCGAGGGCTTATAGGTTTCCGCTCTCAATTTTTAACTGATACCCAAGGCGCTGGTATTATGAATAAGCTTTTTGATGGCTACGCACCATGGTTTGGTATGATACCACAGAGAAATAGTGGCGCAATTGTCGCAGACCGAGCTGGTAAGGTTACCACCTACGCCTCGATTGGTATGGCTGACAGAGGTGAATTATTTCTAGATGTTGGTAAAGAGGTGTATCCCGGTATGATTTTAGGAGAGAGGAATAGACCTGAAGATTTAAATGTAAATATTACAAAAGAAAAGAAGCTAACAAATATGCGTGCCTCTGGATCTGATAATACGGTCAATCTTCGACCTCCGAAAAGATTATCTCTTGACCAGTCAATAGAGTTCATTGCAGAGGATGAACTTGTTGAGATAACTCCTGAATCAATCAGGCTTAGAAAAATGGAACTTGATCAGAATAAACGAATGGCCGCGCGGAAAAAAGAAAAATATGCTGGATAAATAAAAATGATATCTGGAAAACAAATATTATGGGGCACGCTAGGTTGGGCCTTTGGTGGACCTATTGGCGGCATCCTTGGAGTAATCTTCGCTGGGTCTAGTGATACTACCTATAAACAAATCAAGCAGTCCCAGGCTGGCGATTTTATGGTATCACTCCTGGTCCTTTTTGCAAAAGTGATGAAAGCAGATGGGAAACTTCTTAAATCTGAGCTAGACTATGTAAAAAGTTTTTTGAAAAGGAATCTCAGCCGGCAACAGTCTCATGTATTTATTAAAATGTTTCAGGAGATACTGAAGCAAGAATATAGCACCGTCGAAGTCTGTAGACAGATTCAGAAGTCTATGGATCATCCTAGTCGCCTAGAACTGATTCATGTACTTTTTGGGTTGTCTGCTTCTGATGGCGAAATACACCCTGAGGAAGTCAAGGTTATTCACACTATCTCAGGTTACTTAAACATTAGTAATAAAGATTACGAATCGATTAAGGCTATTTTTATAAAGGATATGGACAGTGCATATAAAATTCTAGAGATAAATTCTAATGCCTCAGACATTGAGGTAAAAAAAGCTTACAGGAAGATGGCAGTAAAATATCACCCTGATAAGGTCGCACACCTAGGAAAAGAAATTCAGAATACTGCAGAAGAAAAGTTCAAGGCAGTCAGTGATGCTTATACTGAAATAAAAAAACAAAGAAACATTAGTTAGATTTTTTATTATAAGATTTTTAATTTTTTATGATGAAAAGATCTCTATTTATATTTTTTATATCCTCCATTATTTTTAGTCAAAGCGATCAGGTAATTACTTTTTCAAAGGATATAACTCCAGAAAATTATTGTGGAGGTTTTCAGGCAGTAAAGCAAACATATGATGGTGGGTTTATTGTTGCGGGCTGTGTTGATGATCAGGTTTGGTTAGCAAAGCTTGATATGTATGGAGATGAAGAATGGCACAATACATACAATCTTTCCAACTACTGGGGATCTAATTCAATCATACAAACCAGCGATGGTGGTTATCTTTATGCTGGATGGCAGGGAATCATGAAGGTCGACTCAAACGGAGATTTTCAATGGAAAAAAACATCAAGCGGGGTTGCTAATACATATCCATATTATGAAGATGTAATTGAGCATAGTAATGGAAACTACTATGCTGTTGGTGGACCTGTTTCTGATAAAGCACATATGGCAAAGTTTTCTCCGGATGGATCTCTACTTAAACGGAAATATTATGGTGGTAATTGCGATGATGATAAGTTTCGATCTATTATAGAAACAAACGATAATATGATTCTAATGGTAGGAGGGAAAACACATGGCAATTCTCAATACCCTTGTTCTTTTGAGTGGTACAATGATCTCTGGATAGTAAAAGCAAATAAAAATGGTAGAGCTTTTTGGGAGCGGGAGTATGGTGGTAACTATTATGAGGAGGCTCATGATGTGGTTCAAAATAGTGATGGTGGATTTACAATTATTGGAGAAAAATGCGCTTCAACCCCATCAAACTGTAATAGTAATACGAAGGTATTCTTGGTTATTGTCGATGAGAATGGACAAAATAACCAAAACCAAACATTTCAAAATGGTGGTCTAACAGTTGGCGTATCAATTGCTAATACAGCAGATGGCGGGATAGCATGGCTTGCTTCAAAAAATCTTTCACCACCAACGTATCACGGTTGTTGGATTAAAAAATCAGGTCCCAATGAAGAATCAATAAATATTACACTTAGTGGTATCGCTGAAAATTTAGAGAATACATCTGATGGGGGGTATATAATCGGTACTTACGGAGGAACTATCCATAAAACCGACAAAGATTTCAACATTGGAGAGTACGTCAATGTTGAAAAAAACGAAATAACACCTAAGTCATTCACATTATTCCAGAATTATCCCAATCCATTTAATCCAGAGACGAATATCAAATATTATTTAGGAGCCAACAGTAAGGTCTCTTTGGAAATTATCGACTTAAATGGTAAGATAGTCAAAGAAGGCTATCGCGGATATCAAACTACAGGTTATCATACTTATAAGTGGAGTGGCATGAATCAGAAGGATGAAATAATGCCTAGCGGAATCTATATCTACAAGGTAGAGGTTAATGGATATCTTCAAATAGGGAAAATGGTATTAATGAAATAATACCCTAGATTCTTTGTATGAAAAACATTTATTCTATATTAATTATATGTTCATACCTATATGGCTGGGGTAATACTGGTCATAGAGTAATTGGTAGAGTCGCGGAAGATAGACTAAGTAACAAAGCAAAGAGAGAGATAAAAAGAATTATGGGTCACCATGATCTTGCCTATCTAAGCTTCTGGGGTGATGAGATAAGGTCAGATCCAAATTGGAGGCATGCTAGTACCTGGCATTATGCTACAATACCTGATGGTGAGAACTATGTAAAGGGGAAACACCGTGGAGATATAATTGAAAAAATAAAAGAATTTTCAGAAATCGCGAATTCTTCAAAGGCTGAAGTTCAGGAAAGAAAAGAGGCCCTAAAGTGGCTAGTCCATTTGGTCGGAGATCTGCATCAGCCACTCCATGTTGGTAATGGAAAAGATAGAGGAGCAAATAGCGTAAAAATAAAATGGTTTAATAAACCAATGAATCTTCACAAAGTCTGGGATGAAAAACTATTGGATTATCAGAAGCTTAGCTATACCGAATATGCAAATTTTTTGAAATTAAAGTTTGATGAGAATACCTGCAGAAAGTGGCTAATTGGAGATCTTATTTCATTTGCACATGAGTCTAGAGAATACCGAAAGGTTTGCTATGATTTTGAAGGTGATAACCTTGATTATAAATATACATTTAAAACTAGACCTATTCTTGATATGAGACTTATGCAGGCTGGCATTAGACTCGCTGATCTATTGAATAAAATATTTATTTAAATGAAAAAGAACTTTTTATTAATCATTGTTTTGACTAGCTATTGTATAGCTGATAATTATTTTCAGCAGGATGTTAGTTATGATATTGAGGTCACACTAAATGATACGGACCGCACTCTTACCGCGTTTGAAAAACTAACCTACAAGAATAATAGTAGTGATACCCTTGAATTTATCTGGTTTCATCTCTGGCCGAATGCTTATAAGAGTGACTCTAGTGCGATGGCCAAACAATTTATTCGCCTAGGAAGTACTCGGTTTCTATATACGAAAGAAAAAAACAGAGGCTATATAGATAGTTTAGATTTTTCTGTAGATGGTGTAAATGCAACCTGGGAGTATCACAATGACTGGATTGATGTTGCAAAACTAATTCTTCCGGAGCCACTATTGCCTGGAAAAACAATTTTAATTGAGACACCATTTTTTGTAAAGCTACCGAGGGTTGTCTCAAGGCTTGGACATACTGGAAAACATTTTGAAATAACACAGTGGTATCCCAAGCCCGCTGTTTATGATAAGGATGGATGGCACCCTATGCCATACTTGAATATGGGAGAGTTTTACAGTGAGTTTGGTACGTTCGATGTTAAGATTACCCTTCCAGAAAACTATAGAATTATGGCTACTGGTGATATGGTTGATGGTGAAAAGGAATTAGCTTGGCTAGACTCTCTTGCAGTAATAGGCGACTCCTTAAAAAATCTCTCCAAAAAAGAATTAGCAAAGTATTCTAAAGAAAATAATCCAAAGAAGAAAAAGAAGAAGAAAGGCAGTGATAAAGACTCATTAAAAACTTACCAGAATAAAACCATTCACTTTAGACAGAAAAATGTTCATGACTTTGCCTGGTTTGCTGATCCCAACTGGATTGTACAAAAGGGTGAACTACAGCTTGATGATTCTAGTCGTCAGATTACTCTATGGAGTATGTATCTACCTAAAAATGCATGGCTATGGAGAAAATCATTAGAGTATTTGCATGACTCAGGTCTGTGGTATAGTAGATTTTATGGAGACTATCCTTATAGTCATATTTCCGCTGTTGATGGGGATATGTCTGCCGGTGGGGGAATGGAATATCCGAATATAACTGTTATATCACGCTCTGGTTCTGAGGACCTTCTTGAGTATGTAATTATGCATGAGGTAGGTCACAATTGGTTTTATGGTATACTAGGTACTAATGAGCGTGATCACGCGTGGATGGACGAGGGTATTAATGAGTTTACGGGGATTCGCTATTGGGAGAAAAAGTATTCAGACAGAGATAATAGGTTTGTTTTTATCGATCAAATACAGAATAAATGGGGGATCGGAAAGAATGTCGATATGTCTTACTTTCAATATTCGGGTTATTCTTCTGGTGCAACAAAAGCTGATGCCCAGCCATTAAGTATTTCCTCAGATGAAAACTATTTTTACAGAAATTATGGGCAGAACTACTCGAAAGTTGCTGTGATGATGAGATATTTGCTGCACTATCTCGGAGAAGAAAAAATTGATAAAATTATGCAGGATTACTATAGCTCATGGAAGTTTAAACATCCGGGACCTGATGACTTTACATCTTTCTTTGATAAACATCTAGATGAAGACATTGACTGGTTTTTTGATAATCTGATTGACAGTACTACCTATATTGACTACAAGGTCTCAAAAAAAGGTGGCAAGTATCAACTTGAAAATTTAGGATCATTTGATGCTGCGGTTGAGCTTGCTTTCTATGATAAAAACAATGATGAGATAAAAAGGATATGGATGAGGCCCAATCAAAAAATAACCGTATTAGACGCACCATCAGATTGCCGGAAGGTTACTATTGATCCTGATCAATATATGCCGGATATAAATCGAACAAATAACACAACCAGAAGAGGAATAAAAACTCACATCATTTTTGATAAACCTCTTTATCATGATATAGATTTAAATATTTTCCCATGGCCACCAACTTCTAACCCCTATGATGGAAATTCGAATGGAATTTTTATTAAATATGGTGGGTCAGGAGGTTTTGGTGGAGTTAGCGTTGACACTTGGATTTTGTACGGAGATAAAACCAAAAATCTCAATGGAATATTGAGTCTCAAAAAAGAAGTTGATAACCTTTGGTCATTGAGTGCAGGAAGGTTTGAATCATTAATAGAATCAAGAAGTGGTCATGATGGAATTAGTTTTAGTTTTATAGGTAGCAAAAATAAAAGGACCCGTACAAGCTTTGAACAAACAAGCATAAAATTTGATATGTATTACCACAATATAAAAGATATTATAGCCTTTAATCCTACACTTTATGATATAGGCGAGTTTGGCATTTCTAAAATGTCAGTATCTAGATATTGGAAACCAGATCTATTTAATGAGTATAGCATTGGATCACAGCTACACTTTGGCTCGAAGTTTGCTAAATTAAATCTCAGATCAACTATTAATAAAAGATTTTCAAAAAAAGTTAAGACCTCAATTATAATAAACGCTGGTACTTTTTTAGTCTCTGATAAGATATTAAAACAGTATAGATATTACCTAAGTGGATCTATCGTTCCTGACTTTGAGAATTATGTTTGGGATAGAACAGCAGATAATAGCTTAAGCATTATTAAAGGTTTTTATCACGGGGGCGGAATCAGAGGGATAAACGTTGATAATCCATATGTTTTTTCTAATGATAATATATTTACGATGAGGGTTGATCAGACTGTACCGAAAATGCCAGGTAAACTATTTTTTGATGTTGCTTCAGGGCAAAGCTTGCCAGAAAAATATTATATGGCAAGTGG
>Ga0208766_1000764_pt1 | contig 17605 bp, 20 predicted proteins | sample ETN01SmetaG_3_FD_185792 | JGI IMG/M metagenome (GOLD analysis project Ga0208766, IMG submission 185792) | Marine microbial and viral communities from oxygen minimum zone, Eastern Pacific Ocean - ETNP2014F12-01SV263 (SPAdes) (version 2) | ecosystem: Environmental > Aquatic > Marine > Oceanic ... | reverse complement strand
GCTAATGTTTTCTTTTTCATTTTTTTCGATGTAATAGAGCAATGAAGTCTTAAGACCGCTAAAACTAAACTCAAAATTATTTTTTTCTATTAAAGCTCTGGGGAATTTAATTGCTTTATGATTTCCTTTTTCTGCTAATTTTTCAATCTCAGGACCCCCTGGATATCCTAATCCTAATATTCTAGCACCCTTATCAAAGGCTTCACCAGCTGCATCGTCTCTCGTCTCTCCTAATAAATTATATTTTCTAAAATCATTTACAATCCATAGCTGAGTATGGCCCCCAGAAACCAAAAGGCAAGTAAAAGGAAAAGTAAGCTGAGGTTCTGCTAAGAAATTTGCAAAAATATGGGCTTCTAAATGATTAATTCCAATAATGGGAATATTCAATCCCATTGCGAGGCCTTTTGAAAATGAAGTTCCCACTATTAGAGCGCCTGATAATCCTGGCCCCTGAGTTACAGCAATACCATCTAGCTCTTCTAAAGAAGTTTTCGAATCGTTTAATGCCTGATGAACAATATAGTTTAGCATTTTTTCATGCTCTCGTGAAGCAAGTTCAGGTATTACACCGCCAAATTTATTATGAATTTCTTGAGAGCTAATTTTTGATGATACTATCTCACCATCAACACATATTGCAGCTGCAGTTTCATCGCAAGATGTTTCTATGCCTAATATTTTCAATTGTTTTTTTGCGTTACCATAAGTTCAATATTTTTTGGAGATAAATCCATCCAATCTATAATATCCTTTGGAGCTTCAACATCTAAATCATAGAATTGCTTATTAGGGTTCCAATCGTTGAAGTTTACACTAACTTTAATTTCATTTGATTTAATTTTTGCAATATAATCTAGTCCGCCTATTACTGTAAGCGAAACAGTCTGGGGACTAGCAAAAGTTCTCATTTGATTATTTGGATTTAAAATTATTACTGGAATTTCACTAATAATTCTTTCGCTAATTGCTTGAACTCTTTGAATATATACAATTTTTTTTGGACTATACTCTATAAGCTGATTTTGAGGAGGTACCAAATCTATAGTTAATTTAATATCACTATCTATGTTAATTAATGAATCAGGCCCAACTAAAACATAATTAATATCTCGAACTATATTTTTTGATCCAGCTATCCTAACTCTATTGGGTCTTATCTCTGGATCACCAACTAGAGTAAAACCTGGCGATGGCTTAATATTGACCCCAGATTTAATATTAACCATTTTTTCTTTATACTCATCTAGGCTAATATGAATTTTGATAGGATAAACAACTTCAACAAAGTTGACTTCAAAATTTGAAGGAATAACTATTTTTTGAGGATATCTATTAAAATACTCATTTAAATTAAAATCATATTCCTCAGAAATGCGCTCTAAGTCAAGCACGAGCTTAAACCCTGGCATAAAGCGCTTTAACAATAAAGTTTTAAATAGTGACCTACCTTGACCTTTTATGCGAACTTTTGCAAACTTAGGGACTTTTTCTTTTAAAACTAATTGTGCAGGTAAATTCCTAACCTCAATTGGTATATCAGAAGTTATGGTGTATTCATTTTCACTCATAACAAACAACCATAACAAAAAAGCTAAGCCTAGAGCGCTTAGCTTTGTTGAAATATTTTGCCAAGTGAATAAAGAGTAAATATTATTTTTTGATTCTTCTTTAATCATTTTGCAAAATTAATGCTAGGGTCAATCTGAAACTGAATCAGAACTATCTTCTGTTTCTTCTCCTTCAGAAATATCTTCTGGGATTTCAATTTTCTCGCCAGCTGGCTGTTCTTGGTTATCTAAAAAATCTTTGATTTCATCTTTTTGAATATTCTTATCGCTTAGCTCATCTGAAAATAATATAACTTTTTTATTCTCAGGTTTGACCTCCATTACTGAGCCACTGATTTTTTCACCAATATTATATTTCTGAGTAATATCTTTCCTTTGTTTTTTTGATTGTCTACCAAATGGGATAATACCTTCAATATTATTTTCAAGAATCAAAATAATTCCTTTATCAAGAATTTTAACAATTTCTCCTTCATGAACACTTCCCGTTTCATAGGTTTTTAACAACTCAGGCCATGGGTCATCAACAAGCTGTTTAATTCCTAGCGATATTCGCCTACTCTCTCGAGAAACTTCTAAAATTCTTACTTCAATATTTTGATCTTTTTCAATCATTTCCCTGGGGTGTCTAACAACTTGTGTCCACGAAAAATCAGAAACATGAATTAATCCATCAATACCTTCTTCAAGCTCAACAAACGCTCCAAACTGTGTTAGGTTTATTATTTTTCCTTTTACTATAGTTCCTATATTGTATTTTTCTTCAATTTTATCCCAAGGGTCTTCCGCAAGCTGCTTTGCTCCTAAGCTAATTTTTCTCTCTTCAGTATCTATTGAGAGCACAATAGCCTCTACTTCATCTCCAAGTGAATATAATTCAGATGGGTTTTTTACATGGCGAGTCCATGACATCTCAGAAACATGAATTAAACCTTCAATACCAGATTTTATCTCAATAAATGCGCCATAATTAGTCATACTAACTACTTTACCTTTAATTTTTTCTCCTTCAGGAAAATCGGTTTCAATTGTTTCCCAAGGATGTGGGGTAAGTTGTTTTAATCCTAAAGATACTCTCTTTTTTTCATTGTCAAAGTCAATCACTTTAACAGTTAAAGACTCATCCATTGAAATTATTTCGGAGGGATGATTTATCCTGCCCCAGCTTAAATCTGTAATATGTAACAATCCATCTATTCCGCCAAGATCAATAAAAACCCCAAAGTCAGTAATATTTTTTACTCTACCTTCCATGATAGCGCCAACTTCAAGCTTGCTAAATATTTCATCTCTTTTTTCTGCTAAACTTTCTTCAAGAATCGCTTTATGAGAGACAACTACATTTTTTCTCATTTCATTAAATTTGACAACCTTCATTTTCATTTCAACATCTAAATATTTATCAAAATCTTTAACAGGTCTTACATCAATTTGAGAACCTGGTAAAAAAGCCTGAACACCTTTTAAATCAACTATCATACCTCCTTTGATTCTTTTTATTATTTTTCCTGAAATGATTTCTCCAGAATCAAATACTTTTCTTAATTCTATCCACCTCCTAAGAAAATCTGCTTTTTCCTTAGAAAGAACTGTTTTGCCGCTTTCATCTTCCATGCGCTCAAGATATACATCGATTTTTCCACCAACATCGGGTAAATCATCTGCATAAAATTCATCTCGATTAATTATCCCCTCAGATTTAAAGCCTATATCAACTAATATTTCTTTTTCATTTATTCCAATTACTCTTCCTTCAATGATTTCACGCTCAGATATATCTGAAAATGTTGATAAATATCTTTCGAGATCAGCGGGGATTTCATCAGGTGATTTATCTTCAATTAATTCTTCTGGGGAAACTTCTTTTATATCACTAAATAGTTTTGAATCTAAATAATCTATTTCAATTTTATTATCAGGTGAATTATTATTTTCGGCTTCAGGGGTAGAAACTGTAGGCGATTCTATTGCCGATTTTTCGCTGACTTCTAACTTTGAATCACTAGAAGGCTGTTCTACAGTGGGTTCTTTTTCAGTTGTGTTCATTTATTATTTTTTCCTATTTGTTGTTAATTTTACTTTATTAATCATGAAGCTGACCTGCTCATTAATTGACATATTAGTGGTATCAACTTCAATTGCATTAAATGCTTTTCTTAATGGTGAATGCCCGCGTTCGGAATCATGCTTATCTCTTTTCTTTATTTCATCCATAACATCATTTAAAGATCTTTTTTCTCCTAAAGACTCAAGGTCAATCTGTCTCCTTTTAGCTCTAACCTCATCACTGGCAACGATAAAAAATTTAATTTCTGCATCTGGAAAAACAACAGTTCCAATGTCCCTTCCTTCCATGACGCAGCTATTATCTTTCGTAAAATTGCGCTGAATACCTACCATATACTCTCTAATAACTGGAATGGCACTAATCTCACTTACTTTTTGTGAGACGTTACTGTTTCTTATTTTATTTGTAACATTTCTTCCATTAGCAAAAAAAGTTAGGCTACCATCATCATACTTTAAATCAATTTCAAAATAATTAAGAAATTTTCTTAAAGAATTCTTGTTAGAAATATCAATTTGCTCTTCCATTATAGAAAAAGCAACGCATCGATACATAGCTCCTGTATCTAAGTAGATAAAGTTTAGTTCTTTTGCCAATAACTTGGCTGATACACTTTTCCCTGAAGCTGCAGGGCCATCTATCGCAATAATCATTTAATGCTCATTCTCAATTAGCCCGGAAATTTACATCTTTATTAAATGATTCCCAATTACAATACACTATATAAAATATGCTCAATTATAACCTGCTTAACTCTTTTATTTCTGATTCATAAAGGTCTCTGTATGCACCTGGAAGAGTGTTATCCAAATGAATAGGTCCAAACTGGATTCTTTTAAGGCTAAATAATGTTCTTTTCATGCGATATACAATTCTTCTTATTTCGCGCTTCTTTCCTTCATAAAGTTTCATTAATACGGTAGTTCTTCCCTTGTTTTTTTTCTGCTCTATTATCTCTCCTCTTCCCCATTCCTTTTGGCCAATATATACATTTTTTGCTATTTTTCTTTTCTCCCAGTTTTCAAAAGGCTTATCAATTTCTAATTGATAAATTCGAGATATTTTATTCCGGGGATGGGTAAGAATATTTGCTAAATCACCATTGTTTGTAAGTAATAATAACCCGCTCGTATCTTTATCTAATCTTCCAATAGGAAATAATCTTTCTTTTAAATCAATCAAGTCCATTACGGTTTTTCTCTTTAAAGGGTCATGCATTGTTGTAATATACCCTACGGGCTTATTCATGAGAATTGTCCTTGAAAGTTGGTCCGTTATAACCTTTCTTCCATCTAACCTCACGTCATCATTTTCAACTACCTGGTATGCAGGATTTAATTCTAATGATCCATTAATAGTTACGCTTCCTCCTTGAACTAATTTGTCGGCTTGCCTTCTTGAGCATTCTCCAGATTGAGCAATGTATTTATTTAAACGCATCTATTTGCTCTAATAGTTCTGGCTCATTTTCAATCAATTCGGAAATTTCCTTTAATTTTGGAAGATCAGTGAGTTTGTTAAGTCCAAATGATTTTAAAAATGTGTCAGTTGTTCTATAGATGAGAGGGCGACCTGGACTATCATCTCTTCCGCTAATTTTTATTAGTGATTTTTTTAACAATGTTTTTAGCACACCCGCACAGTCAACCCCCCTTATTGATTCAATATCAAGACGGCTAATTGGTTGCTTATAGGCAATTATTGATAATGACTCTAAAGCAGCTTGGGATAAATAAAACTGGCCAGATTTTGTAATTAAACGTCTAACAAAAAAATCGAACTCAGATTTTGTTCTTATTTGAAACCCGCCTGCAGCAGATAGTATTTCAAAAGCATGGTCATTTTTTTCATATTTTTTAATTAATTTTTTTATATACTTATCAAGATCTGGAGGATCTGCATCAAAAATATTGTTTATTTTTTTTTGAGTTAATGGCTCGGGGCTTGCAAAAAGAAGTGCTTCAATTATTTGTTCAAAATTTTTCATTTTTTAATTCTTATCTAAGAGATGAATCTCAATATCATCAAAAAGCGTATTTTGAAAAACTACAATTTTGTACTGCTGAACTAAATCAAGTATGGCAATAAAAGCAATAATTGACTCTAGCTTTGTTTTGCATGATTTTAATAAAAATTTGAATGATAATATTCCTCTGCCATCAAATGAATTTAAAATAAATTGTTTTTTATCACTGAGATCGATTGTATTTAAATCAACTTCATACGGATTAATATCGGGTGAACGATCCATTGCTTCTTTGAAATATTTTGCTAATTCAAATACGCTCATTTCCTTCAAAAATGAGATATCCTCTTCACTTTTTTCACTAATTGATTCTGTGATTAATCTTTCGTGCTGATAGCTTAACTGCTCCCATTTATCTGAAAGATTATCTGCAATATCTTTATATTTTTTATATTCAAGAAGTTGTTGAACCAATTCAGTCCTTGGGTCTATAGGTTCACCTAAGTCATCTAGGTCTGGTCTAGGCAAAAGCATTTTTGACTTTATACGCATTAACGTAGCTGCCATTAGAATGAATTCTCCAGCAACGGATAAATTCATTGCTTTCACATCTTCTACAATTTGCAAGTATTCAGCAGTGATTTCTGCAATTGGAATATCATAAATATCTATTTCATCTCTGCGAATAAAATATAATAAGAGATCAAGGGGTCCTTGGAATTTATCAAGTTCTACTTTATGCATTTAATTTGTATAGTCAAGCCCCATAGCTATTCTTGCTTTTTGTAAATATTTATCAGCAACCGAACTAGCTTTGCTTGCGCCTTCTTTCAAACTTGTTACAACATAGTCTTTATGATTCATTAAATATTCCCGCTTTTCTCTATACGGCTTAAAATACTCCCAGAAGCATTCGTAAAGTTCATTCTTTATATCTCCATAGCGTAAGCCAGGCTGTAAAAATCTTTCTTTTAGCTCTAGTTGCTCTTTTTCTGATAAAAAAAGTGAATAGAGTTCAAAGATTGGCGTATCTATACTCTTGGGCTCATCGACATCAGCAGAATCTGTCACTATAGTCATAAATCTTTTTCGAATAGCTTTTTCAGGGCCAAATATTGGGATGGTATTGTTATAAGACTTACTCATCTTCTGGCCATCAATACCGGGGATAAGCTGTGATTGTTTTTCAATATCAGGCTTAGGGACTATAAAAACCTCACCATAGGTTTGATTGAAGCGGTCTGCAATATCTCTAGTCATTTCCAAGTGCTGCTTTTGGTCTTTACCTACCGGTACCAACTCTCCACCAAAGAGCAATATATCTGATGCCATTAGAATAGGGTATGAATACAAACCAACATTTGCTGAAATACCTTTAGATAACTTATCTTTATAAGAAGTTGCTCTATCTAGAAGACCAACATTAATTATATTTGAAAGAAGCCAAGTAGATTCGCATACCTGAGGGACGTCACTTTGGATCCAGAAAGTTGATTTTTCAGGATCTAGTCCAACAGAAAAAAAGTCTATTGCCGCTTGCAAGGTATTGTCTTCTAATTGTTTTTTATCTCTAATTGTTGTTAGCGCATGATAGTTTACAATAAAGCAAAAAAGGTCATTGTTCTCCTGATAGTTTATCATTCTGGACATCATACCAAAATAATTTCCCAAATGGAGATCGCCTGATGGCTGTATTCCGCTTAATACGCGCTTCAAAATGACTCCATGAATAAATATGGTCTCCAGGACCCTTGGTGGTCAGAAATAAACTGTTGAAAATAATGTATTTTATTTGGCTTCCTTGGCATGCGTTTTAATGGCATTCTTGCTTCATCAGGGGTACGATTTCCTTTCTTACGATTGCAAGACTGGCAAGCTGCAACAAGGTTTTCCCAGGAATCCATTCCGCCTTGTTTTTTTGGCTTAACATGATCCATCGTGAGAGGACTTTTTTTAGATCCACAATATTGACACTCATAATTATCGCGTACTAGTAAATTTCTTCTAGTTAAAATAACATCCATTTTATGATGCTTCACAAAATCTTTTAACCTAACAATGCTTGGTAAGCTAAGGGTGGTTGAGGGGGAATGTATGTTTTCCCTATATGATTCTAGAATATCTACTTTTTCATTATAGTAAAGACATATTGCCCGCTTTGCAGTACAAATATCCATTGGGGCATAATTTGTATTTAACACCAAAACGGATCGATTCAAGATAGATGCGCTATTTAAGTAAGAATCCATAGTTACAATTTACTGCATAGTTACGATTCTCAGAACGATTTAGTGAAAATGATTTAATTATCAAAATACCAGGTAACGCCAAATTGCATCATTCTCCCAATCTCAGGATAAATAGCATTTGGTTTGAATAAAACATCTTCATTATTGACACCTACAGCATTAAGCAGATTGTAAATTTTATAATGTAGTAAAACTCCAGAAATATTTGATTCTATTTCAAGATGGGTCAAATTTCGGTTATAAATTTCAAAATTGTTATCAGCAGATTCGTGGGGAAATTGTAGAAAAGGGTCATAGGTAAAATTGGTGGCTGAATTGGTATAGCTATCCATCCAAATATGAAAACTTATTTTCATATTATTTTGAAATAATTGAAATTTTCCCTTAAGCCCATTATCAATTTTTGCTCCAATCTTATTTTCGGTTGATGAATTTAAAGGGGAAACAATTTGAGAATAGATTTGCCAGTTATCATTGAGAAATAATACTCCTTTTATCCCTGCAAACCCTAAGCTGTAGCTATACAAATCACCTGCTTTTAAGCTGATATTAGTCATATAGCTTTTTAAAGAAAATTTTCTACTATAAAGATCATAATACAATGATGAGCGTAGCCTCATTTCAAATTCATTATTATGCGATGCGTTTCTATCAGGGTGCACTGGTTGCGAATTACTTGAAACCAATAACCCAAAGTTGCCAATTCTAGTTTCACTCATATAATTAATAGAAAAAATGTAAGGCTGATAAAGCTCGCTTTCAGAAAACTGCATACCTGCCATAAATGACATACTTTTATAATACTTTCTAAAAAACAAACTTGACCATCCTAGAGATCTGAATTGTGTCTTGCTATTATATTGTTGAAATTTTTGGCTTAACCCAAATTCAAAGCCTCTATCATTCATTATTTGAACTTCTAATCGATTTCTATTAATAAACCGTGATGTAGAATCACTATATAAGGAATGGGTAAGCAATCGATTTTGTCCAAATTGGCTTAAGTAGCTATTAAGAGTCCATTGATTGAATTTTCTCTGATACCGAAATGCGCTATTAATAATATTATCATTTTCAAAACCATTCTGAATAAGATCTGGAAGGCCGCTAGAAGTAATGTATCGTGCGGCAGAAATTTCAATTTGCTCTTTAGCCTTTTTTGTAGAATAGTCAATTCGATAGGATTGATGGATGGGGGCTTGAGTTTTTGCAGGATGAATATAATGGGCAAAATTTCCAAAGGATGAACGCTTAAATCCGCTGGCTTTAATTATTTTATTCTTTGATTGATATTCTACCCCAATATCTAATTTATCAAGGCCATAATCTCCTCTATAATAATGAAAAAAACTTTGAGTTAAGCTTGAATCTGGAAGAGGTAAAAATGAAGGTAGGTTCCCTATTTCACTTATTTCTATTTTTTTTGCAGTATGCCCTCCATATCTAGCCGGATAGGAAGAATATGTCCCATCGAATGATAAAATACCAGATGACCAGGATTGATTTGAAAAAAATATTCCATCCTGAATTAAAATTCCATTCTGCTCAGACCAATCAAAAGGGATAGTAATTTGTTCTTGCGAAAAAATGTTACATAATAGCGCTAAACATAAGGTCGCTTTTTTCATTTATTTTGCTAAATACCTTACTACCCTAGGAACGGTAATTAAAAAAATAAAGGCATTGGATATCTCATGCAATAAAGTAAATCCTAACCCTTTCACTAAAGATGCTAAAACTCCTGGAAGTCCAAGGCCTGAGACTAATGGGTACGACACTAAAGTGAATACATCATATATTACTGTAACTACAAAACCGGTAAGCGCTAATAAAAATAAACGATAGATATTATAATCTTTAGTAAAAAATATAGGCTTTAATAATCCTCCAATAATTCCGCAAAGGGACATTGCAATTATTTGCGCAAAAAATAATGGGGGAAAACTTAATCCAGATCCTAAAGGGTTCAACCCTGAATAAATACCCATTGCAACAAGACCTACCAAAGCTCCCCACCAAAGGTTCAACGTTACACCTGATAAAAATATAATTACCGTTATCAGCTCAATATTTGGCACCATCATCAAGGAATAACCCATCGCGATCGCCATAGCGCAAAAAATTGCTGCGCGAACTAAATTCACTAATTCCATTTAATTCTTTTTATATATTGTGGTTTTGAAAAAATTATAGTGTGAGGTAAAGTCTTGGCTGTCTTTATCCTCTTCGATGATTTTTTTCATAATACTCATCTGGCTATCCAGGCTTGTAATCATACTAATAAGCAAGGCTTCTTTAAACATTGGGGTAACCTGGCTTTGACCCTCATTATAATTATGTTGCGCTAACATGATATGCTCAATTTGAAGTAGTAATTCGCTAGGAAATTTTTTGATTTTCTTAGCCGAAGCCATTATGATATTCCTGCCTAACGCAACATGCCCTAATAAATTTCCTGCTTTTGATAAATTAGACTTATAGTTTGATTCTATCGCCTCCAGCTTTCCAATATCAAATAAAAATACGCCAGCAAGCACGAGATCTGAATCCAAGCGATAATGCCTGGAGAAAAATTTTCCTGCTTTGGCCAATGAAAGTGTTTGCTCTAAAAAACCAGAACGATAACTATACTGATGTAAAATCGTTGAAGGATGCTTCATTAGCTTGTGCTTATTTGTTGTATATACACTGTAAATTAATTTTTTGATGTAAGGATTTTTGATTGAGCGAATAATCGAAATTACTTCCTTCCACATTTTATTAGCATCAAAACGAGAAGTTGGTACAATTAAAGCCGGATCAAACCCATACCTTGCATAGCGCTGTACTGTTGCTTTGTTAATGCGTTGTATAACAAGCTGGAAGTCGTCAATAAAAATTTCAACTGATCCCTTAACTGCAACCGGATCTCCAGCTGAGAATTTTTTATCAAGCTCTTTTATTTTATTCCATATTTTTGCTTGGACCTGGCCCGTTTGGTCCCGCAATAGAATATCAATATATAGCTCTCCAGTTCGCGTATGGCGTAATTTCTTTTCGATGCAAAGATAAAATCCTTGTATAGACTGGCCTTCTTTGAATTTTGAAATGGGAATTATATTCTTCATTGTAGTTGAATTTGATATCTAAATTTACAACAATAATAATATTTACAAATACACGTGTCGCTTAGAATTAAAGAAATAAACTATGATAATCTGGATGATCTAAAAAAATTAGAATCCGCATTAAAAAATTGGTTCGCAAACCCTAAGGAGCTCAATTTTACCGATCCTAACATGCAGTATCCATTTGATATGAAAAAATGGATCAATATCAATTATAAACTAAACCAAATTCAGACTATAGTTCTATCTGAGAATGATTGGATTATAGGCTTTGGTGGATTAAAGTTTTTTGAAAAATCTAATCGAGCTCATATTGCCCAAGTCTATTTGGATTCTAACCAAAGAGGTAAAGGTTATAGAAAAAAGATGATTAATTATATTGAAGATTTAGCCACCAGGAATAAAGTGGGATCTCTTACTATTAATGCTATGAAAAAAGATATATCTGCTAGGGCTCTTTACGAATCCGTTGGATATCAAGAGGTCAATAATAAGGGCAATGTAATTACTTTAGAAAAAAAACCCTCACATAAGTGAGGGTTTTTTAATCTAATTTATTTAAATCGATTTAAAGCCCATCCGATTACAGCGCCAGAGATCGCATACATGACCGCACTGAGTGCAACGTCAACAACAACAAAGTTGACTGGAAATAGTTTAGGCATCATCGCCATCCATTGCGTATCAATGAAAATCCATTTTGCAGCACCAAACCATGCTCCGGTTACCGCACCGCTTTGTGCGCTATCCACACCCATCCTATCGTATATATAGGTGATAACAAAAATGTAGAAGACACCACCAAACATCGCTGGTGCCATATTTGGGGGAAATGTAAGAACATCTGGGTACTGTTGAGCCATAGACCCCATATGATTTGCATAGAATAGCTCAAAGGTAAGGCCACCTACAAGCGCCATTGCAAAGAAACCTAATACCCCAGCTATTCCTAATTTTTTAATATTCATAATAACTCCTTATAATGTAACATCAATTAATTTCTAATTGCTTCCGCAATTTGTTTAAAATTTACACGTTTATAATAAAATGTGTAATCATTTAGTAAGTTTTTTCCATATTTTTCTGTCCAATCATTGTGCAATGCTAATTCAATATTTGATGGAGATAATATATTGAATTGTACATTATAGTTATCTTTGATCGAGCCTGGCAGAGCAATATTTCTAGCATAATGAAAATTATCAATCAAATTTATATGTGGTTTTAAATCAACAAATAATTGTTGGCCAGATTTTGAATTCGTCACAGTAGCAGTTATATGTAAAAATGGAATAAATCCACCAGGAGTGGCTCCTTTTGGAATTTGCTTATCATCCCAATTTACTCTCGCCTCAAGGTGTACATGTGTTTGATTTTCTGGCAGATGTAATGAAGCTGGATAAATTTTATCTTTTACAGCGCCCTCAAAAATAAAAACTATTCCAGGCGGAACCTTTTCTTGGCCTATGATTAATTCTGGAGATTGAAATAAGCTAAATAATAATGAAAGAAAGAAGATCACAATATATTTCTAAAAAATTATTGACAGTCTTTGCACAATACAAAAAGCTGATGAATATGTCTAATCATCTTAAATCCTAGCTCATCAATAATCTTATCTTGTCGGCTTTCAATCTTGTCATCAACAAATTCATGAATTCTTCCACATTGAACGCAAATAATATGATCGTGATGATCAGAGTTGACTTTATTTTCGTATTTTGATGGGCTATCACCTAATTCTATTTTACGAATCAAATTATTTTTATGTAAAACATCTATAGTTCTATAAACTGTAGCTCTGGATACATTTAAGTTATTTTTTCTTAGCGCAGAATAAATTTCTTCAGCATCTCTATGATCATCGCTTGATTTTATTTCATCCCATACGGCTTGACGCTGATTTGTGTGGCGAAGGCCTTCTTTTTTTAAGGCATTAATGAGTAATCTTTTTGTAGCCATTATTATACAGCAATTTAGTGAATATTCGGTATTGAAATAATACTAAATCAATTAACAGGTTATCCTTCGGCAGAATCAACTTTTTTTAGATTTGCAAATTTCACTACTAATTTCTTTTTAAGTCCATCTTTAAATTCGATTCCAACCCTTTGGTTTTCACCTTGTCCGCTCAGAGCCATCACTTTACCTATTCCAAAAATAGCGTGCTCTACGTAGTCCCCAACTTGAAAATCATCAAATAATACTACCGTTCTACTCACAGCAGTTTTGGTATGCTTTCCTGCTTTACCTCCAATTACTTTTCTGGTAAGCGCAGAGGTAAATGAAATTTTCTCCAAATTTTCTTCCGGTACTTCTCCAACAAAACGGGAAACGATACCATAAAGATCATCAGAACCCATCCTTCTTCTATTATTAGCATACATCAAATAAACTTTATTCATTGCTCGTGTAACCCCTACATAAAACAGTCGTCGTTCTTCCTCAAGTGTTTCTTTTGTATCTAATGATCTATAAAGTGGGAATAAACCATCTTCAAGACCCGTCAAGAATACTACAGGAAATTCTAACCCTTTAGAAGCGTGAACAGTCATCATCGTCACTCTATTGGTCTCATCGTTCCATTGGTCTAAATCTGTTAACAAGGAAACCTCTTCAATAAATTGAGAAAGGCTACCCTCAGGGCTTCGTTTCATAAAATCATCAACACTCTTGATAAATTCTAATACATTTTCAAATCTTTCACTATCTTCAGGGGATGAGCTTTCATGATAATATTTTTTTATTCCGGACTCTTCCACTAAAGCCCTGACTAACTCGCCGGCATTTAGCTTTGGAAGCAGTTCGTTGTATTTTAATATAATATTATAAAACATGTTGAGTGCATCTGCTTGTTTGCCGCGAATTCCCATATTTTCCGGACTATTCAAGACTTCTATCATTTCAATTTTTCTTTTTTCAGCTTCTTTTACACACTTATCAACAGTTTTTAATCCAATACCTCGAGGAGGAAAATTAACGACACGTCTTAAAGAAATTGTATCTTTAGGGTTTAGGATTAGGCTTAAATATCCGATAAGATCTTTAACTTCTTTTCGTTCATAAAATCTAATTCCTCCAACAATATTATAAGGAATTCCAGACCGACGGAATGCATCTTCAATTGCTCTTGATTGCGAATTAGTTCTATAAAGGACAGCAAAATCACTAAAATTTCTTTTTTCTAATTTGATTTCTTTTTGAAGCGCGCTAATGATGGCATCGGCTTCTTCCATCTCATCATTAGTTTGCATAAGTCCTAATTTTTCACCTTTGCCATTATTTGCAATCAATTCTTTTGCGGCTCTTTTATGGTTATTTTTTACAACAGAGTATGCTGCATCTAGAATGAAACTGGTAGAGCGATAATTTGTTTCTAACTTAAATATTTCGCATTTCTTAAATGTTTTTTCAAAATCAAGAATATTGCTAATGTCCGCACCCCTCCATCCATAAATAGATTGGTCATCATCGCCCACAACACAAATTTGCTGATGTGTACTTGCTAAATATTTCACAAACATAAATTGGGGCTTGTTTGTATCCTGATACTCATCAACTAATATATATTTCCATAATTGTTGATATTTTTCAAGGATCTTTGGATGTTTTTCGAATATTTGCAAAGGAAGTAGTAATAAATCATCAAAGTCTACCGCATTATTCTTTTCTAACGCTTTTTGGTACTGCTCATAAAGTTCAACATAATGCTTATCGATAATTATCTGGGCTTTCTTTTTTGCTTCCTCTGGACTAATAAGTCTATTTTTAAAATAACTAATCTTAAATCGTAAATCTTTTGGCGTAATATAATTTTTTGGAAAATCCATCGGTTCCAACAATACCTTGATAAGTGAAACTTGATCTTTGGTATCAAAAATAGAAAACTCAGAGGTATAGCCAAGGTGGTGAATTTCAGAGCGTAGAAGTTTCGCACAAATTGAATGAAAAGTGCCCATGGTAACCATAGCGCTTTTTCCTTTAACAATTTTATTTACGCGAACTCGCATTTCTTTAGCGGCTTTATTTGTAAATGTAAGAGCTAATATATTTTCAGCTTCAATTAATTTATTTTTTATTAGGTGCGCAATTTTATGCGTCAACACTCTTGTTTTTCCACTGCCTGCTCCAGCAAAAATAAGAACAGGTTTACCGAATGATTCTACGGCAGATTTTTGTACACTATTTAGATTTGGACTTGGCATTATTAGCTATTATTAACCTTTTTTGTTTTTCTAATTTTTCTTCTCACTTTTTGAAACGCTCTCTTTGCTCTATTATGCTCTTTTTCAGTTTTGGAGAAAGTATGATAACCGTCACCTTTTGCTACAAAATAAAGGAAATCAATTTCTTCAGGATATATCGCGGCCTTGATTGATTCGATACCTGGGTTATTAATTGGTCCAGGAGGAAGCCCATGGTTTAAATAGGTATTATAAGGTGACTTAATTTTCAAATCTTTATTTAAAAGCCTTCTAGGGGAATCATTAATAATGTATTGTATTGTTGGGTCGGCTTGCAGGCGCATTCCCTTATTCAATCGGTTATGGTATACACCTGAAATCCTTGGCCTTTCAGAATCATAAATTGCCTCACCTTCAATTATTGATGCCAACGTCAATACTTCATTCTCGGTCAAATCCATTTTAGACATTCTATCGCGCATTTTTTTTGTTATATTTTTCTTGTATTCTGAAACCATTTTATTGATGATTTCTGTTGCGGTTTCATGTTCAGTAAACTGATAGGTATTTGGAAAGAGATAACCTTCAAAAGAATCACTATTAACATCCCATTTTTTTAACAAATTTTCATTCTGGGAAGCATTAATAAAGCTTTTTTTATCAATTTTTATACTAGTATGTAATTTTTCAGCAATCTCATCGATTGACCAGCCTTCTAATATTGTTACCTTCATTGATACGTTAACACTATTAATAAGATTATTTATTAGGCTATAGTTTGTAGATGTATTTGCAATATTAAATTTTCCTGCTGGTATATCTTTTTCATAGCCAAGCATCTTAACTGCAAGAATAAATGATGATTTATTATTGATCACTTTTTTATCATATAATTCAGCTGATACATCTATCAAAGTTGAGCCTTTAGATATATATATTTCAGCTAATTCATCGATATTTCCTTGAGGCCAAAGCAATACGATCGCATAGTAGATCAACATGCCACTTAAAACAGAAATTGCAATGGTTTCTGTCAAAAAATGGACAAAGTAAAATTGAATTTTCTTGAGCATAAACGGGGCGAAAATTATCCATTTTTTATTATAATTACAAATTTTATAATATTTATAACTTTTTGGACATTTTTCAAAATATAAGAAAAAATAATTGGCAGCCCTTTACAGAAAGCGTAACTTCGTCGTCGCAATGAGTAGTGACAATCAACAAAATAAAATTAACCTTTTTGATGGCTGGGCCTTTGGAAGAATAAATTATATTCTTTTTAGCTCTGGCTTAGGACTGGTAATTTTTGGATATTTTTTCATGGCAAATGGTGAAGTTGACAGCTTTCAAAGTTTAACACTTGCACCGATTATGCTTTTTTTAGGATATATAGTAGTCATTCCAATTTCTTTAGTCTATAGAGATAAAGAAAAAACGAATCAATGATTTTGGGGCTGTAGTTCAGTTGGTTAGAACGCCGGCCTGTCAAGCCGGAGGTCGCGAGTTCAAGTCTCGTCAGTCCCGCAGCAAACCCCATTAATAGATGGGGTTTTTTGTTTTATATCCTGTTTTCTTCATATGTTTCATTTTGATGCCAAAATCATTCCAGTTGAGGCAGAAACAAGATTACCCGTAGAATCATATTCCATAATACAAAACGAGTCTTGATAAATACTCTCTATAGTAATATTACCATTAGATTTTTTCTTAATAATGGCTGACGAATCATCACCATCAAAATAAGTGCCTTCTTCAAGAGAGTCAAACCAAGTTTGTTTCAGAGCTTCGATTGAGATGTATGAATCAGATTTTATCAAGACAATCAATGCTAATATGATCCAGAGGCGTTTCATATATTATGCTTCTCCAAGTTCAAAGACTTGGTTTCCGCCGATTTTAATTAATTCTTCTTCTATTTCAAGCCAAATATTAGTGTTTTCTAAAAGCTCACTGTATATTTCATAGTTTTCCTTTTCAAAACAACAAAAAATAACATCTTCAAGTTTACGGGGTGATTTTTGGTGAGATTTAACAGCCGCAATAGCTATTTGCGCTGCCTGATCTTTAGGATAGCCATAAATACCCGTACTGATATTTGGGAAAGCGATAGATTTAATTTGATGATGGGTTGATAACAAAAGTGATTTTTTATAGCAATTAAAAAGATACTGATCTTCGTATTCTTTTCCTCCACGCCAAATAGGTCCAACCGTATGTATGATATATCTGGCATTTAGATTATAGCCCTTTGTGATTCTTGCTTCTCCAATACCGCAATGACCTATCTTCCTACATTCTGTTCCTAATTCTGATCCAGCTGCTTTGTGTATCGCTCCACATACTCCATTTCCTGGTTGTAATCTTTCATTTGCTGCATTAACAATACAGTCTATATCTAATTCAGTTATATCGCCTTCTATTAAGTGTATACCCACCAAATTCTCCTTTATTTAACCC
>Ga0208766_1000760_pt1 | contig 17617 bp, 16 predicted proteins | sample ETN01SmetaG_3_FD_185792 | JGI IMG/M metagenome (GOLD analysis project Ga0208766, IMG submission 185792) | Marine microbial and viral communities from oxygen minimum zone, Eastern Pacific Ocean - ETNP2014F12-01SV263 (SPAdes) (version 2) | ecosystem: Environmental > Aquatic > Marine > Oceanic ... | reverse complement strand
GTATCGGTATTCTGGCAAAAGGGCAATGGGATACCTATTATTGTCGATGCTATGTATTAACCTAATCGATAAACCCATCTATGCCCATGCCGATCTCAATAACAAAACCCACATTACAAGGTATGCAAAACTCTTTCCTTTGTACCAGCCGCTTACCGTAAAAAGATTAGCCCAGCAATGGGGCATTGATGTCAATCGAGAATTTGACTACCAGCTATCAAAATCCGGCGGCATGATGAATTATCCGCTTGAGGATGTAGAGTTATCTAATCAGAAAAATATGCCGAATATCGTCTTTATTACCGTTGATTCTTGGCGCTACGATATGATGACTGCGGAAGTAACACCTCAGATCCATTCATTTTCAAAAGATGCTTGGGTATTCAATAATCATTACAGCGGCGGTAATTCAACACGGTTTGGAATTTTTTCAATGTTTTACGGTATCTATGGGTCGTATTGGCATACGATTTTATCTGAAAGAACAGAGCCGGTACTAATGGAAAAACTTAGAGAAAAAAATTACAATATAGGCATTTGGTCCAGCGCCGATCTAAGTTGGCCAGAATTTAGAAAAACAACCTTTATTGGTACGCCCAATCAAATTTATGATCGCATTCCAGGTAATGGTGCAAAGGAAAGAGATATAAAGCAGCCGGTGCTGTTTGATTCTTGGCTGGATAGCGTAGGCACAAAAGAGCCGTTTTTTGCCTATTTTCTATTAGATGCACCACACGAACCTTATAGTTACCCTGAGGAGTTTATCCATTTTGAACCCTCAGTTAACGATATCAACTATTTAAGTCTGGATAAGCATGTAGATATTGAACCATTTCTTAATCACTATAAAAATGCAGTTTATTTTAGCGATCATGTTATCGGAAATTTTTTAGATGTGATTAAGAAAAGAGATCTATTAAAAAACTCTATAGTTATTATCACCAGCGATCATGGCGCTGAGTTCTATGAGCATGGTTATTGGGGGCACAATAGTGCGTTTACCAAAGAGCAGATAATGGCTCCTTTTATTGTGTATTTGCCCGGCAAAGGATCTCGCAGTATTGATTCAATCACTAGCCACTTGGATATAGCACCCACTTTGCTTGAATTAATGGGTTCTTCCAAAATTCATGATAATCACTCGATTGGTCGGTCACTGTTATCTGATTTTGAAGAAAGTAGAAATTTTATTGTTTCGAGTGGGTGGGGCGAAAGCGCAATTATAACCAAAGATGCTACCCTAGTCTTTTCTACCGAATCGTACAATCTCAATACTTTTGAATTACGCGATAAAAACTACAATATCCTTATGGCTGATCAGTATTCAAAATACTTTAGCGCTAAAGACGTGAACCAGGTTATATCAAACATGGGAAAATTTCTTAAATAACCACTTTAAATTTATAGCTATCAATACTATCTAAATTTTAATAGATTACTCTAAGACGATAGGGAAAACCTATCGATGATTTAATTATAAGGAGATAATTATGAAGAATTTATTAAGCATTTGTATGCTAATAATCCTTTTTACTGGCTGTGAAAATTCAGCAAAAACCAATGGCTTTGTCACATCAATTGAAAATTCCACTTGGCAAATGGGAACCCAGGCCTCGGTTGATCTTGTTACAGATCTGGATAAACACTGGGGTGTGGATTATGATAAAATGAGAACATTTTTTGCTGATACCGTTAAAGGTAGCTTTGCTGATGGTGAGTCATTTGAAACATTGGATGGATTCATTGCTCAGGTTAAAAAAGGTATGGAAGAGAATCCAGGTGAACAAAACTGGACAATGGATTATGCGTTTTGTATTGATCTAGATCCTACAATAGGCGGTGATTGGGTCAATGCAGGATTTTCTGTTGAAGCTTCAAGTGCAAAGCCAAAAAGAAATATCAACGAATGGTATTTTGTTAAAAATGGTAAAATTCATCGATTTAATCAGTCCAAGCAAGTGGTGCTGGATTAGCTGAATAATCATTTCAATAATGCCCTCGTTTTAGAGGGCATTATTGTTTCTAATCTATATTAATCTAGTTTTTCAATCTTAAGATATTCATCTCGCGCCTGATTGATATATTCAATCAATGCCCGTCTTTGCTCAATAATTTGATACATTATATCTCTTTTCTTATAAAAGATAGTAAAAAATCTAAGATGTTGACGGTATCTGCGAACATAGAAAAGATAAGACAAAGCAAAATTACCCGATGGGACCAATGAAAGCGCGTAGAGAATTGTATATATATTATTATCTACTAAGTAATAAAAAAGAAAAATTTCGATGCCGTAGTACACTAAAAACATGACAATACCAGCTAGTAATTTTGTGGATGCTATTTCAGATTTTGTTCTTTTTAGTTTACGAGCAAGCCAGCGCGGGACCTTATATGGAACAAAATTATTGATCAGTCCATAGATAAATAACGGAAAACCTAAAATTATATATAATAGCATGATAAATCTATCAATTAATGTAATACTTTTAGTTGTTGGGTTTAAAAATTCATCTTTCAGTTTTAATAAATCTAGCTTTTCCTGGTAGCTTTGAAGCATGCGCTTGAATTCTTCTACTTTAGCAGGTTTGTTTTTAAAATACCATTCCACACCCCTCACGAGACCTTTGGTTGCAGAAAATTCATCCGATTTATTTTTTGTATCAAGCCCAAGATCTTGCATCAGCTCTTTCTTATAAATCAATTCGAGCGCATTGACGATCTCTTCTGACTCTAATACATTAATATAGGTTGTTAGCTTGGATAGAGCGGTTTCTATTTGACCGGTAATCTCCCGAACGGTTTCTATTTCATCCGACTGGTATTTTTCTTTGTATTCGTTCAGATGAATCGGGTTGCCGTAGCGCACGATGACATTGCTTTTAAATTTGATCACATTCGAGTAAGAAAGCCCTACGGGTACGATGGTTACATCTAGGTCCCAATTATTATTTACCATAGCCCCAAAACCAATTCTAGCGGCACCGGTTTTGATCTTGTTGAGTCGCCGCTCGCCATCCGATTTACCCTCAGGAAAAATTAAAAAGGCTCTATTTTGTTCTAGAATCTTATAGCCCATAGAAAAGGTATCCGTATTCTTACCCGTTTGACTGGGGTCATCTTGCTTTCGGTAAACGGGTATAAGCTGCAACTTAGGCAGTAGCCAGCTGGCGAGCTTACCTTTAAATAGAGTTGATTTTGCAAAGAAGAATAGTTTTCTTTTGCAGCTAATACCAACCAGCAGGGGATCGATCATTGTATTGGGGTGATTGCAAACAAAGACGACAGGACCTTTTGCTGGTATACGATCAACATTTTGAGGCGATATTCGTCTGAAAAATGTACGAACACTAGTTGTGGCTATTAATTTTAGTAATCCGTATAACATCTGATTTCAATTTTCATGTTGGTTGAAGTTAATTCAAATAATATCTAATATCTTAAACACAAAACAAGGATATCAGGCGATGCATAATGTAAGAGTGGATCAAATCAATAATAAAGCAACAGAATGCAATGAAAACCCTAATGCTGCAACGATAGAATTTAATCTGGAAGGCGAATGGAGAACATCCGATGATGAAAAACAATTCGGGGGCCTATTATCTTTTCCTCAGGGAGAATTGGAACTAAACGCAGACTTCCCGCCTTTTTTAGGAGGGGAAGGAAGAGCGCCATCAGCGCTTGCATATTGTTTTTATGGCGCCATGAGCTGCTATGGATCTACTTTTGCAACTCAGGCTGCGATGGCGGGTGTTGCCCTTGATGAAATGAAAATAAGCTTAAAGCTCAATGTTGATTTTCGCGGTGCCCTGGGTTTGGGATCTTTTCCGCCATTAAGCAGTTTTCAATTTGATGTTCAAGTAAAAAGCAGTGCTTCAGATGAAGACGTCCAAAATGTTAAACAATTAACCGATGAAAGGTGCCCTGCTATATGGGCGATGCAAAATCCAGTGAAGTTTACCACCAGTGCTGTAAAAACAAACTAACTGTGGGTTCTATGAGGATATTTATCCTTGCCTTAGCCCTGCAAAGCCTATTTGCTTTTCATGGCGATTTAGATAGCGATTCCACCTCTAAGGGCGAATCGCAGAAACTATTTACATATCATAAACCTACTTCTCTAACCGCAAATTCCATCAATCATTATAGCGTGATTCATTTCTTGCAATACTGCGCCTTATCTTTGATCAAATTCATTCAGATAAAGCACGTATTGATTATTTCAGTTCTTTGGGAAATCTATGAACTTTTTACGCACTACGAATGGGGCCGTGAGTCTTGGCTAAATAAACTGTGTGATATCGGATTTAACGTATCCGGATTCTACTGTGGCAGAATGCTCTTAAGAAAATATAGATGAAATCAAGAATCATTCACATCGCATTAATGAGTGGTGTTGTATTTTGCCAAGTCAATACCGAATCCATGCGCAATAGTAACGATGGTACCGGCATTACAAATAGTATTGGATTTGATTTTGGATTTGAAAAATCTAACCAAGAGGTTTTTGAGGTAGCTGGAAAATATCGTTTAGATTATATTTCAAAAAATGGATCACACAGCTTTTTTGTTATCAACTACGATAACGGTTATGAAAAAGAAGAAGATCAAAAAAATAGTATCATCAACAAAGGATTTAGCCACTTAAGGTTTACAAAAAATATTTCAAATAATTTGTACTTGGAGCTGTTTACCCAGTACGGGTTTAATGATTTTTTATTAATGAAGCAGCGCAAACTGTTTGGTTCTGGATTTAGATATAAGGTGTTGGAGCAGAAAAAAATGAATGGATTTCTTGGAGTGGGCGTGATGAAAGAAGATGAACAATATGATCTTGAGACCAATGAAAATAAATCGCTAGTACGATCAACAAATTATTTTACCTGGCAGATACAAATTTCCGATAATGCCTCTCTAGCAAATACCGCATACTATCAGCTCGATATTTCCAGATCATCGGATAATCGTTTATTATATGATGGCGATCTCAATGTTGAATTAAACGATAAACTAACCATTACATTGACCTTGAATTATCGGCACGATAGCGAGCCGCATGGATCGCTTGGCAAATCTTATATTCAATTAAAAAATGGAGTCGAGTTTACTTTTTAATTGATTCATCGAGTGCATTAAATTAATTGACTACAGGATCATAAATTATTTATTGATGAAAAATTTTCTTTACATATTCGCACTTATTTCTATTATCCAGGCGCAGCCTGAACTTGAAATACAAAACAAAGAGTACATGCCTTTACATACTAAATTACTCTGGGGTGATCATGGGTTTTTCAGGCAGATAAATTTTGGTCCAAAAACCAGAAAAGCTGAACTCAAGCTTCGCGTGAAAATGCTACAAAACCATCAAAAACTTGCCCTAGCTAGCCTAGGATTATTAGCCTACCAATCTTCTTTAGGCTATCAAATGAAAGAAGGAGATTATTCGCTGAGAAAAAATCATCGCCAATTCAGTAAAATTGCCTGGGGCGCCTATATGACGTCAGCTTCGTTGAGTTATTTTGCCCCGCCGGCCCAAAAATATGAGAAAAGAGTTAGCTCTATCAAGTTACATCGCTGGCTTTCGTATGTGCATTTTGCTGGTATGATGGCCGTTCCTTTTTTAGGACAGAATATCGCAACATCTGACAATTATGATCAGGCGTTGGCTTTACATCAAAATGTAGCAACGATTACATTTACCAGTATGAGCCTGTCTGCATTATTAACAATATTGCCGTACTAATGAACCGGTTTATTCTTTCTTTATTTATAGGATTTGGATTTTCTCAAACCATGCAATTAACCACCTCTGAAATCAATTACCATGGAAGCCACCCTTTGCACAGCTGGATTGGTACATCCAATGAGGCCACGGGCCAGATTACGTATGATGCTAACGCTAATACCGGCACTGCAACCGTAGAAGTTGCGTTGAATTCATTCGATAGTCGAATTTCTTCTCGCGACTCAAATATGCTCTACTATACAGATGCCTTGGATTATCCAACGGTTCGATTTATATCTACAAGCATTGAGCTTTATGGCGACTCGCTAAAGATTAGCGGTGATCTATCGTTTCATGGTGTAACAAAGAATATCACTACGGTAGCGAGCGCTAATATTGATGGTGGGGTAAAGGTAGCAGGAAGTTTTGCTATCGAATTATCTGATTATAATGTAAAGCGACCTACATTCTTGTTAATGCAAATTGCCAATACAATAAAAATTGATTACGCCTTTCAAGCAGGGGAGTAATTACTCTATTTGTAGTGTTTAGTCGTCCAAAAGATATTATTTCCCATACTATCATTTGGGTCATGGGTTAGCATATTATATACAAACCCAGTAATCCATACGCTAAGGATAATCGGTAAGAAAATTTCAATAAATAATGACAACATTGTGTAAATAAAGATAAAAACAAATGGAAAGATCACCGCTGAGGTGACCATTGGGTAATTTCTCATAAATGTGCGAATTGTATTCATAGTACTCCTTTCGTAATTATATATGTACAAAAACCATGCTAAATATAATTCTTTGTCAACCTGTCATGAACAGATAGTATTTTCTTAAATTCATGGTAGAAGATATGTCAATTATGTCACAACTAACTATTAATCGAATCAAAATCATAACGATGTATATCATGTCCATCTTTTATGTATCGGTTGGGGTCAATCATTTTGTGGAACCCGATTGGTTTACTCAGATCGTTCCACCTTATCTAGCCCCTTATGATCTTGCGTTAGTATATCTAAGCGGAGTCTTTGAAATATTATTTGGCATACTAATTTTAATTAAAAAGACCCGCTATTATGCTGCGTGGGGTCTGATATTCACACTAGCTGCAGTATTTCCGGCAAATATCTACCTGGCACAAAGCAATGGAGTTGCTATGGATACAAGCGCTGCTATCGCATGGTACAGGCTGCCGTTTCAGTCATTATTTATTGTTCTCGCTTATTGGCATAGGAAGTAGATTCAAATCCTTCATAATTATATATCATGATACTTTCAGGTAAAGAAATAAATAAGCAGGTAGAAAATGGTGTAATTCGTATCGACCCGTTCAATACTGATCAACTGAATCCCAATAGCTACAATCTCAGATTACATTCTGATTTACTAGTATACGATAGCAATGTTCTTGACATGAAAGAGAAGAACACTACCTCGCCATTGACCATTCCTGAAGATGGACTCCTTTTAGAGCCACAAAAACTATATTTGGGACGAACAATCGAACGCACGGCGACTGATAAATATGTTCCGATGCTTGAAGGTAGATCTTCGGTGGGACGATTAGGTTTATTCATTCATATCACTGCGGGTTTTGGCGATATTGGATTTGATGGATTTTGGACCTTAGAAATTTTTTGCGTACAACCAATTAAGATCTATTCAGCCTTAGAGATTTGTCAAATTTTCTATCACACGATTGATGGTGATTATGATTTATATCAGTCAAAAAAATATCAAGGAAACCAGGGAGTTCAGCCCAGCAAATTATATAAAGATTTTGAAAAAGAATAATGAATGTAAAACATTACTTATTTCTTATTTCTTTAGGTTTTTCACAGGTGGACTATCAAACTGAAATTCAGACAATATTTTATGATAAATGTACTAGCTGCCATGTGGATGGAAGCTCTGGCGGATTGGCCCTTAATACATATAGCACTTTGATGGCTGGCGGTAATAGTGCCCCAAGCATTGTAGCTGGTGACCACCAAAATAGTTTATTATGGAAGCGAATTAAAGATGGCAGCATGCCTCCTGGATCAAATAATGTTTCTTTGACTAAAATTGAACTAATCGCAAAATGGATTGATGAAGGTGCTTTAGAGCAACCAAATTTATCTGTTGATAGAGAATTAATTCCAACGAAATACATACTTCACGAGGCCTATCCAAATCCATTTAACCCTTCAACAAACATTCGTTTCGTTACCCCTGATTTAACAGATGTATCGCTTATTATATATAATAGCTTAGGTCAAAAAATAAAAACTTATAATCTAGTGAATTTATCTCCAGGATATCATAAGCTAAAGTGGAATGCTACCAACGACTTGGATGAATCTGTACCCACAGGTATTTATTTATATCAAATGAAATCGAATTCTTTTGTTGCCACGCGAAAAATGGTTTATATGAAATGACCAAATTTGACCTCTTGCTCTTTGCAGCTCTTTTTTGGAATATCTATCAACTTGTTTTTAAAGGGGTAAAGAAAAAACAATTTGATACAATACTATTAATTGCTTTTATTAGCCACGTACTCTTCGAGGGTATTAGATGGCAAGTTTATCCCGCTTATTTACTCACATTATATCTATGGTTTATAAAAAATGAGATAAGTAAGCTGATTAAGTCTTGCGTAATGGTCGCTGCAATTATTGCTATTATCCTACCCGTTATCATTCCCATCATCTCTTTTCCTGAACCAAACGGTACATACGATATAGGATCGGTGATTCACCATTGGGTGGACCAAGACAGAGAAGAGTGGTTCACGCCTGAAAACCCAAACGATAAACGTCAATTCATGCTTCAGATATGGTACCCAGGGATCGATAATAATACTGAAAAATTACCTTACTTAGACCATTTAAAGACTAGAGCAGAAACGATTGGAGCGGCAGGAAGCTTCCCACCGTTTTTGGCGATGCATTTGGATTTGATTAAAACCAATAGCGCTTTAAACCTTTCCATCGATCCGGTAGGTGCTCCATTTCCCATAGTGATTATCTCGCATGGCATTACCGGAATGCGTCAGCTACATACCACGCTAGCTGAAAAATTAGCAAGCAATGGCTATGCAGTATTTGCTTTGGATCATACTTATGATGCTAATATCACCGTTTTCCCAGATGGTTCGGTCGCAGATTATCGCTCAGAAATCACCGGACATCCCGATAGCGTTGCTATTCGAAAACAGCAAATTGAAACCAGAGTGGCAGACCTTCGGTTTATCATTGATCAATTAGAGCGCATTCAAAGTGGTGCGCTTAGACACCCATTGAATGGTTATCTGGATTTAAATCGGATCGGCGTAACCGGACATTCATTTGGCGGCTCTACGGTGACCTTGGCTGCTGAATACGATGACCGTATTAAGGTAGTATCTGCGATTGACAGCTGGATGAATCCAATACCTAAAGCGGTAATAGATCAGGGATTGTCCAAACCATTTTTATATATGGGAAGACCATCTTGGGTAGATTCCGATTACCCTTCTAGTGTTTCTTATTCAGAGCTAATGCATCAGAATAACGATGGACCGTCTCATCATATTACGATCAAAGGTACGCGTCATCTTAATTATTGCGATGCACCATTATTCTCACCCATAGGTAAATATTTGGTTGAGATTGGTGATATTAATCGCAAGCGCTCGGTGATGCTGGTTAATCAATTATCGCTCGAATTCTTTGATAAATATCTTCAAGACAAATCAAGCCCAATTTTAGAAGGTAAAAATATGATTCCAGAATTTAAATTTTACTAAGAGCTAATTATAAAATATCTTATAATGTATCAATGAATAAACGATCATCAATCATTTATGTCTTAATGGTCTTAGGATATATATTCATTGCTCTTACAGCAAATCTTAGCGCACAATTTAAAGGACTAGATAAGCAGTTTAAAGCAAAGGCAGCTGCAGAATTGAAAAAGACAGTGGAAAGCCAAGTGAAACCACTAACGCTTGACTATAAGGTCACTAAAGTTCATTACAATCCATTAAAATCATTGGATAAACTTTCAATTGATATTGAGTTTTCAGGTTATAATCCAAATAAAATTGGCATCGCCTTAAATCGCATTGAATTTGATCTATCGATCAATAAAAAACATGCATCAAAGTTCTATAATGATAAAAAGATCAATATCCCAAAAGAGGGAAATTTTACGTTTAAAGAAAGAGCGGATCTAAAACTATCAGTAATGGGTAAAGCAATATTTAATGCGATTGCTAAGAAAAAAGCGAAATACCAGATTGATGGTACCTATTATATAAAGTCAAAATTTGGTACAGTAGCCTTAAAGGCTAAGCTGGCAGAAAAAGAAATGTAATCTTATTTATCAGGCATCAATACCTTCATCGTAGGATAAGGTATCGTTACGCCATTTTGTTTAAATTGTTTATAGATTTCAGTATTAACGGCATCAACAGTTCTTCCGCGCGTTTCTGGCTTAAATATCCAGAATAATAATTCCAGTCTAATACCGGATTCAGCAAATTCTCTGAACCGTACCCGTGGCTCTGGATCATCTAAAGCATTTTCGTTAGCGGAGGCAATTGATTTTAGTATCTCTTTTACTTGATCAACATCGGAGCCATATGCTACCTGAACACTGATCCGTATACGCTCAATGTCTTCAACGCCTGAACCACCACTTTCATTGATTATTTTTGCAGCGGCAATAACCGAGTTGGGAATAGTGATCTCAATATCATCGCGGGTCATAAATCGGGTCGAGCGAAGCCCCATATTTTTTACATAACCTCTCTCACCAGTCTCTAGCATAATGTAGTCACCTTCTTTGAATGGAGAATCCGCCATTAGAAATACTCCAGCAAAGAAGTTAGCGACCGTATCCTTTGCAGCCAAACCCAAGACGACACCAAGCACACCAGCGGAGGCAAGGATACCATTAATATTGATATTCCAGCTAAGAAATATAAAATAAGTACCAAATAGCCCAATCGCAATTTTACCAAGATTATTAAAGAGCGGGAGGGTGCGACTTTGCAGTAGTTTATTATCGGTTCTCCTTGTCGTCCACTCCATTGAAACGGTAAATACTTTCACTAAAAGTGAAAGCCAGATCAATATGGTTGCGGTTTTAAATACTCCTAAAATCGCAAAATTGATGTATTCAGGTAGGCCAAGCAGGTTAACGCCAGTAGAGAAGCCAAAGAATAAAATGGAATAGAAGATAGGCTTATGTAGAAAATTAACAATATTATCGTCCAGGTTGGTTTTCGTCCTAGATGACCAGCGTTTAAAAATGCCGACAAAGATCCAATCGGTTATTTTAGCCATCACGATTGAACCCACTATTATTATTGCCGAACGTACAAAATGATTTTGCAAGAGTTCGGCGTAATTATCTTTTAACCATTCCATAGGTGTCTAAATTTAGATAAACTTTTGAAAACTATCTAACATTCGAGATAATTTTCTTAAATTGATAAAATAAAAAATTTATATAATTATATACATAAGGAATTCAAGATAATGATATACGCACCATACAGAGCACTTTTAACCCTTATCAGTATTGGTTTTATTTCGTGCACAATTCAGGATAGTTCTTCAGCGCAATTAGGTCAAATTGCAAAACAATATCAAAAGAATGGCAATTTATTGATCGATAAAGCAATGGCAGATTCGCAAGGATATGATCGCCTTGGGGAGATGTTGGATACTTTTGGGCCCAGATTTACAGGATCTACGAATTTAGAAAAAGTTCTGGAATGGATCAAAGATGAAATGAAACAAGATGGACTAGATAATGTACATGGAGAAGAAGTGATGGTTCCTAAATGGATTCGCGGGAAGGAATCCGCGCAGATGACCGCTCCATGGAAAAAAGACCTAGCTATACTGGGATTAGGTGGTAGCGTCGGAACCGGAGCTAAGGGGATAAGCGGTGAAGTGTTTGTCGTCAATAGTTTTGATGATCTCAAAGCGAGATCAAGTGAAGCGAAAGGTAAAATTATTCTATACAATGCACCTTTTAAATCGTATGGTGAAACAGTTCAATATAGATACCGTGGAGCTTCAGAAGCCGCTAAGGTTGGTGGAATTGCAAGTCTTGTACGATCCGTAGGCCCTTATTCGATGAATACCCCTCATACCGGAACAAGCGCTTATGAAGATGGCGTCAAAAAGATCCCTCACGCTGCTGTAACATTGGAAGATGCCGCCATGATGGGTAGGATGGCAGATCGCGGCCTAACAGTTAAAGTAAAGCTTTATATGGAAGGTCGATTTGTTGAGGATGTACCTTCGCAAAATGTGATGGGTGAAATTAAAGGAAGCGAATATCCCGATGAGGTAATTGTGCTTGGTGGTCATATTGATTCTTGGGATGTGGGTCAAGGTGCCCATGATGATGGTGGGGGTTGCGTTGCGGCCTGGCAAGCGGTAAAACTGATCAAAGATCTTGGATTAAAACCAAAACGTACCATTCGTGCGGTAATGTGGACCAATGAAGAGAATGGACTGCGTGGCGGTGAAGCGTATCGGGATGCACATATGGATAATATTGATAATCATATTCTTGCAATGGAATCCGATGCTGGCGTATTCAAACCCTCTGGATTTGGTTTTACAGGTCCCGATGAATCAATGAAGATTCTCCAAGATATCGGATCGCTTCTATATCGTATAGATTCTGGAAAAATCACTAAAGGTGGTGGTGGAGCTGATATTGGGCCGATTATGAGAGAAGGTGTACCTGGCATGGGTTTAAAAGTAGATGGATCTAAATACTTTTGGTACCATCACACCAATGCAGATACTTTTGATAAGGTTGATAAAGACGAATTCAATCGCTGTGTCGCATCGATGGCTGTAATGGCCTACGTGGTTGCTGATATGGATGAAAAATTACCAAGATAATTGATTTATTATTTGTGATGGCTAATTTATTGAATATAAATTGGCTTTCTCAACGAGATATCTTTTGAAACAATTCATTTCTATATATATATTATTTACACTCGCTTTTTCGCAAAATAAGCATCAACATGCCGATATGTTTTCATCGCTGAATGGTACGATGTCTGACCGCCCGGTTTGTGGAAGCCCAATGTTTACTGATGAATTTATTGCCGCTCAAATAGAAAAAATGAGAATCCAATATCCCGATGAATATCAGCGCATGCTTATGCCGCGCACATTGAATAAAACCTATAGCGTGGGAATGACTGAAAAGTTCTGGGTCAATGTTGATGATGGCAATGGCGGTTCTAAAGCAGAAGAGATTACTGCGGAATTGCTTGCGAAAGGTAATCGCAATGCAATTTGGGCAGATGTAAATCAGATTGGCGAAAGCAATAATATCGATAATGATTCTGCTAAAGAATATCTTGAATTTTTAGAACAGAAAACTCCTGCAACTTCTCGCGATCCTAGTAAAGGTTCTTGGGAGCTGATTACAAGCTATTTTGGAGATGAGCCAAATTATGACGGTGATAATGTCACTGATTATTTATTTGCTGATCTTTACTCTGGAGCTGCTGGCTACTTTTCACCTGGTGACCAATCTAATGGAGCTGGTAGTAATAAAAGAGACATTCTATATATTGATGTCAATGTTTCAAAAACTTATGCGTTAGGCACTATATCGCATGAACATCAACATCTAATTCATAGTAATTACTATGGAAAAGGCCTCACCTTTAATGAAGGTATGAGTGAATTAGCAATTGTTATTGTTGGTTATGGGACTACCGGATTTAATCCTAATACCTATTTAAGTAGAGTAGGAGATGTTGGCTGGGAATGGGGTGGAGAGAGTGTTAATTATTCAATGGCTGGTCTATTTGTATTGTATTTTGTAGAGCAATTAGGCTATGCCTCTGCTCGAAAATTTCAAGAAATTGAAGCGTCAGGCTGGACAGCATTTCAACGGTTATTAAATATTTATGAAACCGGGTTAAGTTATAAATCATGGATACAAAATTGGCATATTGCAAATTACTTAAACGATAAAACGATTCACCCTGCTTATGGGTATGACTATAGCTATGTTGGTAAAGCCAATGCGTCCAAATGGCATACGACTGGACAGATTCAATCTGATCAAATTACCGTGAAAGATTATGATAGTAATTATATCTTTTATTCTAGTTCTGCAGATAGCCTGCCAATTACCTTTACCTCATCTGCGGCCTTTGGAGCAGTAGCTAACTACGCCGCTCTTGAATTCACGGATGATACTATAAACATTAAAACCTTTGATGATAACGTAAAATATATTGTCAAGGATGATAATTATAAAGTTAATCAAGTCGTATTTGTTGTGAGCAATCTTAATGGAGCAGATATTGGTTATAGTTATAAATCAGAAGGTGAAAATGCTGATGGATGGTTTGCTTCTACAGAAATTGGTTACGATGATGGTGTAGTAGATGTATTTAACAGTAGCTTTGGCTATCTTGGTTGGGGAAGAAATACTGCCGGGCAAGGTTGGGGTATGGATTTTGATCCACTTGTTACAGAAAACCAGCTTATCAGTACAAGTATCAATCTTGCATTCCCGCAAGATTTTTCTTCTGGTACCGATATTCCTACTTCAGCTGACAAAGATTTTGATCTCCATATTTGGAAAGTAGTTGATGACAATGGTGGGGTAGAAGATATTTTGCCCCCAATAAGAGTTGATGCTAAGACCGCAGGTGCTGGAATCGGATGGCTCAATATAGACCTTACTCCATACAGTGAACAGCTTACCAATATAGGTAAAATTGTAATTGGTGTTGTGGATGATGATACGTTAGGTACGTATTTTGGTATGAGCAATGATGAGCCTGTAAATCACACTTATGGATTTAATTATGGTGGCGATGGTAGACTTAGCCCATTTACTAATTTTAATGTTGGTGGCGAATCACTTTCTGGTTGGAACTTTATGTTTCGAACCACTTGGCTGGTAAAAAACACTACTACCCCCAACCTTCATGCTGGCTTTATGCAGCATAGCGTATTCAATGATGCGATGAAAGTGTATATAATTGGAAATTCAGTTTTTGATTACGATAATCTTAGTATTTCTTTGAATAGCGATGGAGATATTCAAACTGCAACCATACATCCTATGGTTTCAAATGATACGATATTAGTATCGGACTATAAGTTAAAAAATTCAGGTAGTCTTGATATACGTGTTACAGGTAATTATTTATATAGCACCATTTTATTTGATAGCACATTCAAATATAACGTTACATATGCAGACCAGTCAAAATCTGTAGCTACCGCTTCTCGTGATGGTGTATACCGCATTAATTTATCCAAACAAAGTTTTGATGAAAATACCTATGTAATTATTGGTAAAAATGGTTATATCTCTGATGCAGGTATCAATCGTGATGGTATTTTATCGGAAGTATATAGTGTTGGACCTATTCAAAAAGAGCTTAATACCTCGGCTCAAATATCTTTCGATCTAAATCAAAATAAATCTGATGATGTTTCCATTGGTTATTGGGATGGTGAAGCTTGGAGAGAGCTATACTCATTTGCATCCAGCGATAAATCAGTGCTACATGCGAATACAAAATTTTTAGGACATTTTGCCTTGATCAAAAAAGGGTCTGGTATGCCCTTATCAACAGATGAAGAATTATTAATTCCAACAGAATACGCGTTAGAGCAAAATTATCCGAATCCATTTAATCCTGAAACTCGTATACGTTATGATATTGCTCATGGCGGAAATGTTTCTATTATTATTTATGATATCTTAGGACGTCAGCTTATCGAGCTCGTAAATCAATATCAATCACCTGGCCGCTATGATTTATTATGGAATGGTAATGATGCCCTTGGTAGCCCGGTTGGAAGTGGCGTATATCTATATCAGCTAAAATCCGGTCAGTTTTCCAAGACAAAGAAAATGGTATTATCAAGATAATGCGCTATCTTTTTCATATTAGCATTGTATTTGCCTTATTGTTTTCGGCCTGCGAAGATAAAGAAGAGGCCAAATATGTTATCGTATTTGATCCGGCTACGGAGCATGATTTTGGTAAGGTTGAAGTTAGCCAAAGCGCTTCAAAAAAGATTCGAATAAAAAATTCTGAAGAATCTCCAGGTCCTTTTACAGGAAACCTTACTATCGTTGATTCTCCAGCATTTTTGATGGATTTTAGTGGGGTTCTTGTACTTCAAAAGAATGAATCCAAGGATATTTATCTTACCTTTATTCCTAGCGCTGCTGAAAATTATTCAGCAAAGCTTGTATTGCAGAATGATAAAAGTTTAAATGAATTTTATTTAGAAGGTAGTGGCGCTAATCCCGTTTCATTTTCTATTTCACCAGTTTCTCTTGATTTTGGCCTAGTTGCAGAAGGTAATTCGAAAGAACTTGAGCTCTCCTTTAATAATAACGGCTCATCCGGGTTTGAGCTTGAACTATCATTAGATCTACCCGCAGGTGATTTTGTTATTCCAGGTGGAGAGACGAATTTTAGTATCGCCCCTGATGCCATTAAAACTATCACTGTTCGTTATACACCAACCTTAGATATTTCATCGAAGGAATTGCAAGTCTCTCATAATAGTTCTGTGCGTGCTAATCCAGCGAAAGTATCAATCGCTGGTATTAAAGATATTTCAGCCGACCTTGTCTCTAATAATTTAGAAGGTTGGAATTTGTTCAAGAATAAAGATTACCCTGCTAGTGTATTAAAGTTTCTTGATACTATAAATAAATCCAGAGTTAACGCTGTTTATGATTCGATTAGCGATGAAGCTCTTCTTGGTCAAGGTTGGTCCCGCTTGTTCGAACGAAGAACTAATAGCTATGCCTCTTCAGCCTTTAGTGATTTCTTAAATGCCTTTAATGGTAGTCATTTATCAGAAAACTCAGATACCGATGCGCTAGCCGGTATTGCTGTGAGCGGCGTCCTTATTACTTCTGCTAGCATTGATCAATATAATGCTGTCGTTACTGCTGCTAATTTAGTTTTGAATAACACGCAGGGTTACGAGTTTCAGTACAATGCTAACGTCGATCATAAAGATATAAGATATGCATTGATTCAGGCTTATTTTAATCTTTCTAGTTTTACAGAAGCAGCGAAGCAATTGGATATTCTAGTACCAGCAAACGCACCGCATTCATCTACCCCTGAAGATTTATTAGCCGCCATACAAGCTTTAGCTGGGCAGCTTTAATCAAATACTGATTTTCGCTTAGAGCGCTTGCGCTCAGCTTTTCGTTTTTTTTGATCCCTCCACCACTTATAAACTTTAGTTTCATAAAACGGATCAATATATGGTTTCGCCTGATTTATTGTCCATTCTTTTACAGAAAAGACAAACATATTTTTTGGAAATGAAGCGAGCTCATCCTTTGGTGTAAAATAATTTGATCTGCGATCCATAAACCAATCATAACCCACCCAAGCTAAGGTGAAGAATGAAAAGGATGTAATCATTGAATAATAACTACCCGGCTTTTCTTCAGGCTTACTAAAATTAGGTAGATAGTTGAGTGACGGTTGAAATGATTTTTTTCTCCACATTTGAAATCCCATGCTTGTACCATGGAAGGCGAGTCCAGTATAAAATCCTCTTCGAATGGAACGCTCCATATAGGAAGGTCCTGTATAAACCTTATAAATATCATAGAACGAATGAAATTGGGGTAAACCCGTTGTGTCGTCATAATGAAAGGTTGCTACATCGGGTGTTTTTAAGGAAGGTTCAAAGAATATATTATCGAAATTTAACGTATCTCCTGAATGAAAAATAACATAACCATCTCTTCTTTGAACTTCATTGATTCTATCTCTAAATGAACGGCTTTGATGTATGATATAACCGTAATCATTATAGATAATATAGGTTTCATCTAAAGG
>Ga0208766_1000753_pt1 | contig 17736 bp, 16 predicted proteins | sample ETN01SmetaG_3_FD_185792 | JGI IMG/M metagenome (GOLD analysis project Ga0208766, IMG submission 185792) | Marine microbial and viral communities from oxygen minimum zone, Eastern Pacific Ocean - ETNP2014F12-01SV263 (SPAdes) (version 2) | ecosystem: Environmental > Aquatic > Marine > Oceanic ... | reverse complement strand
TACACTCGAATACGCTGAAGACTTTGCCGAGTGCACAAATGTACAAAATTCTGATGGTGGATGGTCTAAGATGTCGCATGCAGACAAAACGTCCATATGGATAACAACCTTTGTTGGTTTGAAGCTCTGCCGCGGGAACCTTCTTCTAAGCAATCCAAAAATTGAAGAGTCAATTCAACGTGCCTTGAAGTATATCTTGTCTAGCCAGGAAGATGACGGGCATTGGTCGGACGTCGAATGGTCGCACTTGGATACTACTTGCTCGGTGACGGTATTTCTTACCGTGTATCAGGTTACACACGATAAAAAAAATGATGATCGGATCAACAAAGCCCGTAAACGGGGATACGATTTTATTATGAATTGGCAGCGTGACACCGGTTTATGGAAAGATGATACATTTCATCCCGCAGGGATCGAAACAACCGCACACCTCATGCAATATACCTTGATACCAGCATATTTTATGGATGGAATAGAAGATGCTCAAAAAGTATGTCTTGAGGCAGCTGATAGTATGGTTGATGAGCAAGCAGAGAACGGATCGTGGGATGGTGAGAATATGGATCACACAATGGATGCCTGCCGCAATCTGATCTTGGTGGCGGATACGTTTAACCAAAAAGAAAAATATTCTTCTGTCATCACAAATGGAGTCCGTTGGCTTATGGATGAAAAAAATGAACAGGGCTGGGGTGACTTTAAGGAAGAGCCTAGTAATATCGAAAGGACAGCGGACGGCTTGGATACACTGCTAAAATACCGAAGGTTTTATTCTGACGAACCGATGTCACATTTTTGGGCTTATAGCAAGTAGCAAAAGTTTCTATCATTCATTTGCATTTCTTGAATTAATTATAATTGCCTAATGCAAGCAGTTATTCTTCTCGCTGGATATGGATCCCGCCTTGGCCGTGACGATATTCTCCACAAAAGTCTTTTGCCTTTTGATGATGAGACTTTGCTTTCAAGGCATCTTGCCTGTCTGGATTCTTTAGGCGTAAGCTGTGTTTTTCTAGTGGTAGGTCATAACAAAGAGCATGTAAAGCGATATGTTGAAGATCTTGATCTAGGGCTTGAATGCAAGTTTATAGATAATGATTTGTATCGTACTACTGGAAACACCTTGTCCATGGTCATGGGTTTACGCTATTGCAGCGAGGATGTCGTTATTCTTGACGGAGATGTGTTTTATCCTAAATCCGAGTTTTGCAAGTATGTGAAAAATTCGGAACCAACATCCTTCGCATCAATTCCTTCAGATATAAACGATACAGAGTCAACCAAGGTATTGATTCGATCCGATGGTAAAGTAGGAATGTTTGTTACAAAAAGGGACCCGACCCTCGAAGAGAAAGCTGATTTCGATTTTAGAGGGGAGGCCATTGGTTTTTTTAAGCTCTCAGCCGAAGATTGCAAAAAATTTATTGCGCACTATGAAAAATTTGAATCTGAATATGTTGAACTTTTATGGGAAATTCCGTTCAGTGATTTCGCTAAGTCCGTAGACCTTGATGTCTGGTTGATTACCCAAGGCCCAGATTGCTTTGAAATAGATACTCAGGTTGACTACGAACAAGCATTATCGTCCTTCCAAGAAAACAAAAATAGTTATTAAACCACTTCCAACCTCATTTTTCTGCTTTCCTCACTTAAAACCCAATAAACGTGGTTTAATGCAAAAGATCCAATTGTAACCATTTACGTTTTTAGTTGGAGGTAGAGGTGCTGTCTAAGTATAAAGCAGTTTTTTTTGATGTCGGTGGGACACTTCTTCGAGTTGAACCTTCTGTGGGGGAGGTTTACACAGTCTATGCCAGACCCTTTGGGTTTAAGGGATCAGGAAAAGAGCTGGATCAATTTTTCCATAAAGAGTGGATTAGTTCCGGAGGAATTGAATCTTTAGGTAAAAAGAGTGGTGAACAAGCGGAAAGAGATTTTTGGAAGAGTCTTGTTTTTCAAGTTTTTGAACATTCTGGCGGTCTTGAAAATTTCGAACATTATTTCGAGATCATTTATGAGGCATTTGCACGTAAAGACCACTGGCATATTTTTGATGATGTTATTGATTCAGGTATTTTAGAGAAGTTGAAAAAATCTGGTGTCACATTAGGAGTTGTTTCTAACTGGGATTCCCGTCTTCATGCAATTTTGAAAGGCACCGGTCTTGCGAAGCATTTTAATTTTATTTTAGCTTCTGCAGAGGTGGGATCGGCCAAGCCAGATAAAAAAATTTTTATTGAAGCCATTAGAAGAAGCGGGGTTAACCCGACCGAAGTTTGTCATATTGGTGACGACCTTCGCGCGGATATTCACGGTGCCAACAGCGTAGGAATAGAAGCGATACTCATAGATCGTAATAGTAAGCACAAAAAAAATGGTCTTACTGCCGTGAACTCTTTTCAAGAGTTGCTATGAAAAGTAATTTAGAATTTATTTAAACCAGTTTTTCTTGAGTAAGCGTTTATGTATGCTCAGGACTCACAAATCAACCGATTCGACCGACACAACCTTTGCGTTGGTCTTCTTTTGCCTAATTGTGGATATGAAAAATAACAAAAGATAGAAAGGCTTCTTTGGAAGTCAGTAGTTTACTCTATAGTTTTCCAAATCTTTTTTGATCTAAAAAGTTCCCAAAGAAAATAGACATAAAATGGAGTGTATTCTAGCCAGACAACCCAAACTGAGTATTGGGTGATGTCCTGATAGTCGAGATAAAAGTCGAGATAATATAATCCGATTAGCCCGGTTAGAAAAATCAACGATCTCGAATGGAAAATGCATAGAAAAGGAACAGTCCAACATAGATACCAGGGGTTTTGAACAGGGCTCAGAAGGAAGACCAGAACCATGACCAGAAAAATATTTCGTACCCATACTTCTGGAGAGTCTGTTTTAGGAGCCCGTTTAAGAATTAAATAGGCTACCGTTGCTAAAATGACTAAGCTCATGATGCTTTTCGCAAATATCATGCTATTACCAAAAACCGGAACTTCTGTAGCCATTACTGATTTTAAAATATTTTTAAGAACATATAGCAATATCGCGAACAAGCTATCATTGCTTTGCCAATAAACGCTATACGTTTTTAATCCATCAAAAACTTTCTCACCTATATCAATAAAAGGTAGGTAGAAAACTGTAACTACAGTGCAAAATAAAATTAGGTGAATGATTACAGTTGCCGTGCCGGACCGCCTATTTTCTTGCGCGAGAGACCAGACCCTTTGAAGGTAAAAAGGGAGAAGAACTGCGGAATAAAATTTTCCAAGAACGCTCAAGGCTAGAAAAAAAATAGATCCCACCATGCGTTTTCGTATAAGAAAAAATATGGATACACAAAGACAGGATATCCCGATTATATCCAGGTGAGTTGAGTTGTAAGTTTCCTTGATCATTAGGGGCGACCAAAAATAAACTAGACTAAAATTTTGGTTCAGGTTTAAGGCCCTTAACGCAAGTATGATGAAAACCGTACCTATTAGATCAAATGCCAAAAATATTATTCGTAAGGTGAGTAGACTATCTACATTTATTTGCTGCGAGAAGCGAAACACGTATTGGGCCAAAGGTGGATAGATAGTGGGAACATCTGGGTGGTTAATTCGCTCCATATAGCGAAGGGCGATGTCATTTTTCCATTTTAAATCATTTAGAATAGCTAACTCATTTTGGTCGTTTTCCCCGTAATGTGAGTGAAAATATACCGGGTCTTGTATTTTTAAGGATTTATATTGGTTAACTTCTTCCGGAGCGAATTTGAAGGGATTAATTCCATGAGCAAACACCTTGCCATCCCAAAGATAGCGATATACATCATCTTCTTGAATCTGTTGGGAAGGGAGAATTGCAAAACGAAATAATAATCCGAAAGCGATTATGGTCCAGAATGTTTTTTGAGACCAGTTGGATTTGAAAATAAAAAGACAGGCCAATGTATAAAGAAAAAATAAAGAAAAATAGACGGCAAGATATTCAAGAATAGGACGTTTGGAGTAACCTTCACCCCAGTTGAAATCTTTAGATAGGTCTGTTAACCCTAGGTAGAGGATCAAGCTCAATAGGCCAAGAACTGCTAGATAAATATGTGATCGCATGATCTATAAAAAAATATGGAAGGATGTGGGGCCGTTTTAGTTAGGTGACCCCCGCTGGTCCTTTCGCTTTAAAGGTAATTTCTATAATGTGGTCTCAATTAACCGGTACAAGGCTAGAGACGTGATATATCTCAAAAATATCTTTATATTGTCGGACAACATAGTTAAAATAAATCCAATATTTAAAGAATGTGAGGCCTAGGCCTAATGAGTAAACAAATGCACGCAGGTTGGGAAACTATACGCTCTGTGCTTGGAAAATCAATAGTTAGGGTAGACTCTAACGACCCCAAATCCTTCGCTTGGTTTGACTTTCAGTGGAAGCTGGTAGTAGGTAAAGATTTGGCACTTGTCACACGAGTCAACAAATTTTCGAGTAAAAGCTTGTTTGTCACGGTGTCAGATAGCGTATGGTTTCCAGCTTTGGAACCCTTACGTGAAAAAATTATCAAAACTATTAATGAACGCGCAGGATCGGCCTTAGTGAACAGAATTGTTTTCCAAGAAGGTATAATTTTAGAATCTATAAAAAATAATCCTTCCGAAGAGAAAAAGCGGTATTCGTTGAAGCAAAATAAAATGCAAGCACCAGAAATAGGAATGAAGGATGAAAGTGTGAAGAATATACTTGATCGTATCAACAGTAAGCTAAAAATAGTTGGGCCAGTTGCAATGCTAGTGTTTATCTCCAATTGTACCACCTTTCCAGTAGACCAAGTTTCCCGGAACATTGATTTGTCTAATTCATATGCAGTTAAGGTAGTTGAGAAGCTGTCCGCAAAAAAAAGCAACGAGAATGTTAGAGACCCACGAGCGTACTACTATTACCTAATGGCTTTGCAAGCGGTTCGAGAACATCAGTTTGAAAAAGCTTCAGAGAGTTATCGCCTTGTGGTTCAGTTTGCCCCAGATGATTATGAATTTTATAGTCAGTTGGCGATTAACCTCATTCGTGCGGGGAGAATAGAAGATGCCTATAAGACATTGCAGGAGTCATTGAGTCATTTTCCTGCTAATCCCGAATTGAATATGATGATTGGAGATATTCTCGCCGGGCGGCTCGAATATGATCGAGCTCTAAGTCATTATCAACGCGTAATTCAGGCTGATTCTGGGTTGGCAAGAGCCTATCTTCTTAGCGGTGCAATTTACGAAATTCGTCAGCAATACGATCTTGCAGAAGATATGTACAACAAGGTACTCCAGGTGGAACCGATGAATCCCCTAGGCTACCACTACCTTGCGAGAGTTAATATTGTCGCAGGAAAATTAGAAGATGCCAAAAGATCCTTAAACCAAGCTTTGGAGTTACGTCCTAATCTTCTGAAGGCTCGAGAATTTCTGGCTTGGATCCTAGCAGCGCAGGGGAAGCCCGATGAGGCTAAAAAACAATACAAAATTCTTTTGAAGCTAGACCCTTTGAATGAAAGCCTTCATAAGCGTATGACCGCCATGAAAGATTCAACTTTACGAATGGATGTAGGCTCGAGCAAATATCGAACAGATACAAAAGAAGTTTTGGGCGCTCCAGATGTGCATATAAAAATTGGAGCTGTTTACTATGAGCAGGGAATTTACTTGAAAGCGCTTGATGAATTTCAGTTGCTTCAGGAGAAGAAACCCAAAAAAGAAATTTTAATGGTGCTTGGGCGTGTTTATGAAATTCTTGGGCGTGTAGATAGAGCCATTCAAGAAATAAATAGTTTGCTGAAAATAGAGCCTAGGTCCGTACATTTAATGGTTTACTTGGCTCGGTTACATAGTATGAATAAGCAGCCTGAAAAAACAGTTCAATTGATTGAGGAAGCTATCAAAGTAGATCAAAATAATGACACCCTTTATCACTCCCTAGCTATTGCTTGTATCACGATTAATCGATTAGATGAAGCCATTGACGCAATGCAAAAAGCAATTGCCATAGACAAAGATAAAGATTCTTATTATTTTGAACTTGGAGCTCTCCAAGAGCGGAAAGGTGAATTTGAGCTAGCTATAAAAAATATAAAGCACTCTATCGAGCTTAACCCCATGCATTCCAATGCGCATAATTTTTTGGGGTATATTTATGCTAGGGAAGGGAAATTACTAGATAAAGCTCTAGGGCATTTGGATAAGGCACTTTCTATTCAGCCCAAAAACGGTTATTTTCTTGATAGTCTGAGCTGGATTTATTTTAAGAAAGGCGAATCAGAAAAAGCCCTTAGGGAACTTAAAAAGGCTATGGTTTATACGTCCCCTGATCCAGTTTTATATAGCCATTTGGGAGACATCCACTTTTCATTGATGAACTATATAAAAGCTGGTAAGGCATGGAAAACAAGCCTTTTCCTCACCTTAGAAAAAAAAGATAATAAAGATAATATTGATAACGAGTTACCTGATCCTAAAGAACTGGAAAAAAAGATTCAAAAGGTACAAAAACTTCTGAGTAATAATTAACTGTTAATAGTTTTAGCCCAGTTTTAACCACACTGATACCCAATTCTATGCGAATTTCCCTGCGCCGGTATGTAGTAGGGTGCCTGCTGGTTTTCATTGTTTCCTGCCAACCCAAGGTTTTGCCTGTATCAACAGAAGCGAAGCCAGAAATGAAGTCCCCGTCCTCTTTATTTTCCGAACTCGAAGCTCGTAAATCTTCTATTCAAGACGTAAAAGCATTTGTACGTACAAAAATTTCTGGAGAAAACTTAAATCAATCGTTTCGTCAGACATTGCTTATCAAGGGGGATGAAGCAATGCGAGTGGATACTTACAGCTTATTTCGTCAGGTATTAGGTGTGTTGATTTATGAAGGTGAAAAAACTTTAATGTATGATCCGCGAGAAAATCGAGTCATCTCTGGAGAAGCGGTTTGGGAAAGTATGCACCGGATTTTGGGAACTTATATAGACTTCGGAGATTACATCAGCGTGTTTTCAGGAGGGATACCGCACCTTTCTCATTTACAGACGAAAGGCGAAAAATGGAATAGCGACCAAACAGTTTTGCAAATTGAAACGATTAACCAAAAAACAGGAGAACGAGTAGATATTGGAATCGACGCTTATACGTTGTTGCCAAAATCATTACTTTTGATTCGAGGTACCCGGGAAATTTACAGAGTATATTGGGACGATTACAAGAAGGTTGATGAGTTGGACTTCCCTCACAAGGTTGTAATCGAGCTTAACTCAAAAAATCAATCTATTGTAGTAAGTTATTCGGACGTGATGATCAATCAAGGTATTTCTCTCGATGCATTTGAGTTAGCATTGGGATTGATGAACTGAAGAGTAATTGGTGACGTGGCAAAAAGTATGAAAATAAAATTTAAAACCCCGGCCAAAATTAACTTAGGTCTTCATATTCACGGAAAAAGAGAAGATGGGTTTCATGAATTGGAAACAATTTTTCAAATGGTATCCTTATATGATGACGTGGAGTTAGAACTTTTGTCCTCGGGGATTAAACTGGAGTGTGATACGCCAGGAGTACCCACGGATGATACTAACCTTGCTTGTAAAGCGGCACTTCTATTACGACAGACTTATCAGGTTGAAGGTAAAGGGGTCAACATTCGGTTGAAAAAAAATATTCCTTTCGGGGCTGGGCTTGGGGGTGGTAGTGGTAATGCTGCCGGCGTACTTATGGGTCTGAATCGTTTGTGGAATTTGAAGATTGAGCGAGAGAAGTTATCCAAATTGGCTGCAGAATTGGGTTCCGATGTCCCGTTTTTCCTTACTTCGCCTTGCGCGCTTGGAATGGGTCGTGGGGAGCAGTTAGGCTCCCTGAAACCTTGTGCTAAGTTTCAGGTTTTGTTGGTGTTCCCTGGGTTTCCTGTTGCGACTTCTTGGGTGTATCAAAATCTAAAATTGAAGTTGACAAAACGGGAAAATAATATTAGCATCCTGCGGAAAAACCTATCCTTATCGGACATCACAAGCTTAGGGTCCCGGTTGTACAATGATTTAGAACCTGTTGTTATTCAAAGGTTTCCCGAAGTCCAAGTTGTTAAAGACGAGTTGGGGGCTTGGGGTGCTTTGGGTGTTCTTTTATCTGGCAGTGGATCAACTGTATTTGGAATTTTTGATGACCTTGAGAAGGCTCGGGTTGCATGCGCAGGTTTGGATGGAGTTTGGGAAAGAGTTCTTGTGGAAACGATTGAAAGTTTGACTGAATTCTATCCGGAGGATATCCTGAATTACCCCTAGCTAATGAAGTCTAGGAATGGGTGGTCTTAGAAATTTTTAATTAGCAACGAAAATTTAAGTAGCGTAACCCCAGCTTACCCTCCATTTTTCGATGCTCAAAGCCTAATAACTAAATTAAAGACGATCTGATTTTTAAATTTCAGGTCGATTCGAAAGTGTTTATTGCCCGTATATTTAAGCGTTTTGCATAGGGTGTGTATTGGTTGCCATTTACGAGACTAAACTAAGCAAGTAAGAAGCAAATACAGATTGGGGCGTCGTCAAGCGGTTAAGACACAGGTTTTTGATGCCTGCATACGGAGGTTCGAATCCTCCCGCCCCAGCTTTTATCAATGAGAGAATTTTTTTTAGTCCGGATATATTATGGAGCAGAATTTAAACGGCAGGGTCCTTATTTTTTCCGGAAGGGCCAATGTTGAACTTGCAGAGGATATTTGTAAGTACATGAAGATTGAGTTGGGCCGTACGGTGATCAAAGATTTTTCTGATGAAGAAATTTATGTGCGCATTGAAGAAAATGTTCGAGGTGGTGATGTTTTTGTAATTCAGCCAACTTGTTATCCGGGAAATAAAAACCTGATGGAACTATTAATCATGATCGATGCACTCAGGCGTGCCTCCGCCAGGCGTATAACAGCCGTGATACCTTACTATGGTTATGCTCGTCAGGATCGTAAGAGTGAGCCACGAGTTCCCATTACTTCTAAGCTAGTGGCAGACTTAATAGTGACTGCGGGGGCAGACCGTGTATTGACAGTAGACCTTCATGCGGGGCAGATACAAGGTTTCTTTAATATTCCCGTGGACCACCTTTTTTCGATGAAGGTATTGATTCCTTACCTGCAAAGTCTAAGCTTAAAGAATATGGTGGTTATTTCTCCAGATGCAGGTGGAGTGGAACGTGCCAGGGCTTTTGCAAAGCGTCTAGGAGCCAACCTTGCCATTATTGATAAACGTAGAGAGGCAGCAAATGAGGCCAAGGCTATGAACATCATCGGAGACGTTGTTGACAAGGTGTGCTTTGTCGTTGATGATATGATCGATACCGCTGGAACTCTTGTGGAAGGCACAGCCGCTTTGTTGGCAGCGGGTGCCCAAGAAGTACACGCTTGTTGCACACATGCAGTCTTATCTGGGCCAGCGCTGGAACGTATTTCTAAATCAGGAATTAAGTCTATCGTGGCAACCAACACGATTCCAGTTCGTGATACCATGAGAGACCATCCAAAAATTAAAATTTTATCCGTGGCGCCTTTATTGGGCGAGGCTATTTTGCGGATCAACCAAGAAACCTCGGTAAGTTCATTATTTGATTTATAAGGAGTAGATAAAAATGTCTGAAGTGTTGAGCGGTAAAATAAGAGAAAAAACGGGTAAGGTCGCCACTAAAGAGGTGCGAAGAAACGGAGAGATACCGGCTGTTTTATATGGGTTGAAAGACAATCTTTCCTTTTCTGTTTGCCCTGACAATCTTAAAGATATTTTAACAGCCAAGGGACAGAACGCTTTGATTGACCTTAACTTGGAAGGAAATAAGAAGCGTAAAGTCATTTTAAAAGAATTTCAAAGCCACCCACTGAAAGAACGTTGGGTTCATGTGGACTTTTTAGAAGTTGACGTTGCTAAAACAGTTAAAGTCAACGTCGATGTACATTTGATTGGAAAATCTGCTGGAGAAAAAATGGGTGGCTTGGTGAATCAAGTGCTCAAATCTATTCATGTAGAATGTTTGCCCGTTGATATTCCGCAGTCAGTTGACTTGGATGTGACGGCTGTTGAACTTGGGCAGGTGTTGCATGTATCGGACCTTAGCCTTCCCGATAAGGTGAAAATCTTACATCAACCTAACGAGGCCGTTGTCAGCGTACACCTTGAGAAAGTTAAAGAAGAAACAACTGAGGGCGAAGAACTTGCAGAGGGTGAAACAGAATCTACTGCTGACGCTGCTACCGAGGAAGATTCAGATAAGAAGGACGATTCTACTAAGAAAGAGGGCTAGCCATATCCAAGGCATATTTAATAATTGGACTAGGCAATCCTGGTCCGCGTTATGAGCTAACGCGCCATAACATTGGTTTTCTTGTAGCCGATAGCTTGGCCGATAAACAACGGATTTCGCTCTCCAAAAGCAAACACAAGGCTCTCTATGGTGAAGGGAAGATAGGAGATTGCCAGGTCATGATCGCCAAACCCATGACCTATATGAACAATAGTGGCCAAGCGGCAAAGTTAATTCTTTCTGCCTCGGGGATTTCTCCCAACCAGGTTCTTGTTATTCATGATGACATTGATTTACCGCTTGGAAAAATTAAAGTAAAAACTAAGGGCGGTGATGCTGGTCAGTTGGGGGTGCGGTCGATTACAGAGAAAATTGGGACAGATCAGTATTGTCGTATTCGGGTAGGAGTGGGTCGCCCCGATGATCAAGGGGATATTGTCGACTACGTATTGACCTCGTTTGCCGAGTCGGAAACTCGGTTACTAAACGAGGTTATTGAAGAGGCGATAATTAAAGTTGAAGAAACGTTGATAGAAATGAATAAACGTAATAATAAAACGGAGGAAAACGGAGAATGTTAAAGGAGTATAAAGGAGAATTGTTGTTTCTTGTTATTGCTATGGGCGCTTATGTTTTTATGGCTACCTTAAACATATCGCAGAACTATTCATATTTTGCGGTGGTGTTCGGTATTTTCGGTTTGATTGTGGCTTGGAAGATTTATGAAAAAGTTGATGAGCAATCAGATGGTAATGAGAAAATGAGAGAAATTGCAGAATCCATTCATGAAGGCGCGATGGTTTTTCTGTCACGAGAATATAAAATCCTTGGTTATTTTGTTGGAGGAGTTTTTATTCTTCTTATGATCGTTATTTCATCTCAAAAGGGATTTTGGATAGGTTTGTGGACATCAGTGTCATATGTCGTAGGTGCTGGTTGTTCCATGCTTGCAGGATTTTTTGGAATGAATGCAGCGACCACCGCAAATGTACGCACCGCTCAAGCAGCTTCCGATGGAGGCAAGGCTAAGGCACTTAATATCGCGTTCAATGGCGGGGCAGTTATGGGTTTGAGTGTCGCTAGTTTAGGCTTGGTAGGAGTTGGTGGACTTTTTCTTTTATTTGGTAGCGGTGAATCGGCAAGTGTTATTAGCGGATTTGCCATGGGAGCAAGCTCGATTGCTTTATTCGCTCGTGTAGGGGGTGGAATCTATACAAAAATAGCGGATGTTGGTTCGGACCTTGTGGGTAAAGTTGAAGCCGGAATTCCTGAGGACGACCCAAGAAATCCCGGAGTTATTGCCGATAATGTAGGAGATTGTGTGGGCGATACTGCTGGTCTTGGAGCAGATATTTTTGAGTCTTACTGTGGCTCAATGATCGCAGCTATTGCTATAGGTGCCAGTATGACCGCTATGAAATTTGAGTATATGGCTCTTCCGCTTATTGTTGCCATGGTGGGTCTTATTGCATCAATTATAGGTATTCGGGCAATGGATGCGCTGGAGGATCAGGATCCATCGGCTGCATTACGTAATTGCACATTTGTCAGCGCAGGAGCAATGCTATTTGTGGCATTTTTTGTGATCAAGGTTATGGGTTTATCGTCTGGTGTTTTTATCGCTCTAGCAGTTGGCTGTTTTGCTGGTATCGCGATCGGGCTGGTTACTGAGTATTACACGGCAGGTTCTCCTGTTGTGAAAATTGCTGAATCGAGCAACACTGGTGTAGCAACCGTAATGATTACAGGGCTTGCTGTTGCTATGGAGAGCTGCGCCATACCGGTAATAATAATAACAATTGCGATATATTTTGGGTCAGTATTTGCTGGCCTTTATGGTGTTGCCTTGGCAGCGGTCGGAATGTTGGCTACTGTTGGCATTACCATGTCGGTCGATGCATACGGACCGATCGCTGATAACGCAGGCGGTATCTCTGAAATGGCCGGTTTAGGTGAAGAGACGCGAAAAATTACCGACGGATTAGATGCAGTTGGAAATACCACTGCAGCTATTGGTAAGGGGTTTGCTATCGGTTCTGCGGCCCTAACCGCATTGGCACTATTCTCAGCATTTACTCAAGCAGCTAACATTGAGTCCATTGATATTACTCAGCATAAGGTCGTTATAGGAGTATTCATAGGAGGTATTATTCCTTTTTTTGTTGCGGCGCTTACTATGACGTCAGTAGGTAAGGGTGCGATGGATATGGTGAATGAAATTCGACGGCAGTTCAAAGAGATCCCAGGCCTCATGGAGGGTACTGGAAAACCAGATAGCGCTAAGTGTATTGACATCAGCACTCAGTCAGCCTTAAGGGAGATGATCCTTCCTGGTGTTATTGCTATTGTTATGCCCATATTGATAGGGCTTGTGCTGGGAGCTGAGGCTTTAGGTGGTATGCTTATGGGTGCCACTCTAGTAGGTGTGTTGCTTGCATTGTTTATGTCCAACGGGGGCGGCGCTTGGGACAATGCTAAAAAACATGTCGAGGCCGGGAATTTAGGTGGTAAAGGATCTGATGCTTATCATGCAACGGTTGTTGGTGATACAGTGGGTGATCCGCTCAAGGATACTTCCGGACCAGCGATGAATATTCTGATTAAGCTGATGTCTATTGTAGCTTTGGTGCTCGCACCGATGTTTATCTGACTGTTTTAAATTTTTACAGGGGTGAGGGGCCTTAGTGTCCTTCGCCCTTTTTTTTTGCTATGACCAAACCATTACTTAGATTTGGAATCCATAATTTCCTGAATGCAAGCCCTCTTCTTTTACCTTTGAAGGAACAGGGTGCGAATATGGGGTTTCAAGTAATAACAGATACACCTGCTGCTCTCGCAGACCGGTTGAAGTCGAGTGATTTGGATTTGGCTATGGTCCCTTCGGTTGAGTATTTTAAGTCGGCCGATAGCTACCGGTTGGTTCCAGGTGTGTGTATAGCTTCACGAGGTGAAGTGGGAACAGTATTGTTTTTAACAAAAAAACCTATTAACGAAATTCGTTCGATTGCTGCAGATAATCGTTCTCGAACCTCGGTGGCTCTTCTTAAAATATTATTTTCATTTAGATCGGATCTATCCATTCGTCCTTTTCCTCCAGATCTAGAATCTATGTTGGTTGATCACTCAGCTGCACTGATAATAGGAGACTCAGCTTTTAAATTGAGTAACCTCGACCCAAACGTAACAGTTTATGACCTTAGTGAGGAATGGTTTCGGCAGACAGGTAAAACCTTTGTTCATGCGGTGGTAGCAGCAAGAAAAAGTATTTGCTTGAGTCAATCACAAAAAGATTTCATCCTGCAGGTCAAGGCAGAAGGGTGTGGAAGAGTTAAGGAAGTTGTGCAAGGTTACAAAGGGTTGCCTGGTGTGGATAGCGAAGTGCTAGAGGACTATTTAGAAAAAAAAATTAGATTTGACTTAGATGAGGCAGCAAAAGATGGCCTGGCTCATTTCAGCAGTCTATGCTATCAGCATGGAATGATTTTAAAAAAACATTCTCTTGAATTTCTTTAAATAGGAATTAAAAAAATGGCAATTGAGATTATTACCCTAAGATCGAGCCTCTTTTAAGTTAGGCGGGCGAGCGTATTTTTTAAATTGCTTGATTAAGTTCCCCAAAATACTTTTTATATTCTTCTAGTTATTTTTTCTATAGTTCATAACTAATTCTTGCAAGCGAGTCCACCCTTTTTCAACCAGCTCAATGAGGTTTTTCCCGGTGTTTTCAACAAAATCAAGATAGGCTTGTACTTCTTCACTTCTTTTTTCCTGAGATTTTTTTTGTAGATGGCTTTGTTGGTTCGGTGGTTTCCCCTTAGCGGGCGAAGAGCTTGCTGGTAAGGCTATTGTTGTAGATGTAGGTTCTTTATTCTCTTGTTGAGTTGCTTCTTCAGGTTTTTCTTCTAGAAAACTACCACTAATATGTGGTCTTTTGATTCGAAAGCTCTGAGAAGGGGAGGATTTTTGTTTAAGCTCTGCCTTGAGAGACTGTATCTCATTGCGTAGAAGGTCAATGGTTTTTGCATTTTCGTTGGTTGTTTTGTCAAAAAGGTTTGTTCTTTTGGTTTGCTCAACGATTTCCCCAGAAAATTTAGCAGGTATTTCTTTAGACTGCGTTTCAGGAAAGATTGCTTCTTCAATTTTCTCGATAACTTCCTCAGATGGTTTAATATGTATTTCTTTAGACTGCACGTCAGGAGAGGTTGCTTCTTCGATTTTCTCTATAGCTTCCTCAGATGGTCTAGCGAGTGTCTCTTTGGGCGGAATATCAGGAAGGTTTTTTAGTTGAGGTGCTATTGAAAATAATTTCATTAAACTATCAGGCAAGGTTGTGAAAAAACTTCTATCTTTTTTATAGGTATAAAAATAGAAACCAGTGCCTAATGTAACTAATAGAGCTAGTAATAAGAGCCAACCTTTTGCACTAGAATTTTTATTTATCGGACCTTCTTGATCAGGTTCTATTGATTGTTCTGATGCGAGGGTATTTTTTTCTTCGGAGGAAGAATTGACCTCCGTGGAGGAACCTCCGGAACTCGATTGGATATTTGAACTATCTTGGTCGTCGTTCATAGTCGGCGACAATTTAGTACCCGCCAGGATGTTCTTTCAATGAATGATTTTATTGATGGAGTACTCCACGATATCCTCAACGCCAATTGCTTTAAGGTCAGGCGCTATCTCACGCACTAACTGTTCTTCTAAAATCACAGTGAGGTCCATCCAATTAGAATCAGTCAACTCGGCAATCGTGGGTTTTTTCCCTTCCGGAAGAATTTTCATGACTTCATCAAGCTTATTTTTGGGTACGTTCATCATAAGCCCAACTTGTCCATTGGCGGCCATTGCACTTTGAAGCATAAGAACAAGCCTTTCAACTTTTTGTTTTTTCCAGGGATTGTCATAAGCCTCTTTGTTCATAACAAATTTTGTGTTTGATTCCATGAGGGTTTCGATAATTCGTAAATTATTAGCTCTAAGAGAACTACCAGTTTCTGTGATTTCGACGATAGCATCCACAAGTTTTGGTGGCTTGACTTCAGTAGCCCCCCAAGAAAATTCAACGTCTGCTGTTACCCCGTGTTTTTTAAGATAATCGACAGTCATATTAACAGCTTCGGTGGCTATACGTTTTCCTTGCAAGTCTTTAACTGATCGGATTGGTGATTCGTTGGGGACGGCAAGCACCCAACGAACAGGTCGTGATGAAGTTTTGGAATAAACTAGATCGGCAATTTCGACGACATCCGCACGGTTTTCATGGATCCAATCTTTACCTGTTAGTCCTGCATCAAGGACACCGTTTTGGACATAACGTGCGATTTCCTGAGCACGAATTAACATGCATTCGATTTCATTATCGTCAATGGATGGAAAATAAGAACGGCTCTTTATTTTTATATTATATCCAGCTTTGGCAAACAGGTTAACTGTAGCCTCTTCAAGACTTCCTTTTGGAATACCGAGTTTTAAAATATTACTCATAAATTTCTTTCTTCAATAAATTAAATAAAATGGTAGATCGGTTTTATCGATCTTTTTAAGATTTTTTATAAACAGTGTCAGGGTCAAATATTTTTTCATCAACGATTTTTACCTCGCCATTGATTTTTCGGAAAAAACAACTCACATAGCCTTTGTGACAGGCGGCTTTACCAACTTGTTCTACCTTAAGTAAAACGGTATCGTTATCACAATCTATAAAGACTTCTTTTACAATCTGAACGTTACCGCTTTCTTCACCTTTCATCCACTGTTTATCTCTAGACCGGCTGTAAAACCAAGCTTTCCCTGTTTCTAGCGTTTTGTTCCATGCAAATTCATTCATATACGCTAGCATTAGAACTTTCCCAGACTCAGCATCCTGTATAATGGCTGGAATAAGTCCATCCATTTTTTCGAAATCTAATTCCATTATAAAATCCTTATAGTAAAACCAAGAAATCTAAAATATTATTGATTTTCTGTCAACCTTATAATAGCCTACTTGGAAAAAACACGACACGCTTTATCCTTAACAGCATTATTTTTCGTTATTTAGGTCATTATTAACGTTAACTGGTGGGGGAGGCGATGTCATTTGCTGAAAAAAGGACTTACTATGCCATCTATTTCTCACTTTCAGATATACAAACCAGCTCAACCTTGCGGTTTGACTGGGGAAAATTTAAAACAAACAATGGGCAAAGTTATTTTGGAGCGTCTGTCCCCGAATGGGAGGGAGTTTGATCTCAAAGGGTACTGCGTTGGAAGTAATGGAATGACAGTTTTTTCAAAGGACGAGCGCCTATCCAGTTTAAAGCGATTGAATCTTGGGGGGAATCGAATTGGTGATGAAGGAGCAAAACTTCTGGCCGAATCACCGGTTTTTTCTAAATTACAATGGCTCGAGTTAGGTGGAAATGATTTGGGCCCAGAGGGTATCCGAGCAATTTGCCGGTCCACTACCTTGAAGAAATTAAAAACATTAAATGCTTATCGAAATTTAATTAAAAATGAGGGAGCTAGGTTTATTGCCAAAGAAAATTGTTTAAGCCAATTGGAGGAGTTAGATTTGGCTCAAAATGAAATCGGAGATGAAGGAGTAATGGCACTCGCTGTATCCAAGTTGTTTCCAAACTTAGTAGCGCTATATATGGACAATAACTTTGCATCGGTGGAAGCTAAAGAAGATGCTAGGGCTTGTTCCAACTTTCATAAACTCGAGTCATTAAATTTATAACCTTAATTGCGGTGTTTTGTAAGTTATGGAGTTCCCTGAAGATTTTAAAAATAAACAATATGGAAAAGGCTCGTTGCTTATTGCTAACCCGATTTTGCCTGATCCAAATTTTTCACGAACCGTGATTTTGTTATGCAATCATGACGAGCAGGGTTCTTTCGGGTTAGTCATAAATCGTTCGGCCCAATTGAAAGCACCTGATCTGTTTTCTAGTATTGAGATTCTTAAATCTTATAATGAAAAGATCTATATAGGTGGTCCTGTTTCTCAAGCGATGGTTTTTTATCTTTATCGGTCAACCAAGCGCATTGATGGTTTAGATGAAGTCTGTTCTGGGGTTTATTTTGGGAGCAGTTTAGAAATGCTTGAATCGCTTTACCTTGATATTGAAAACCCAAATGAGAATATTCGTTTTTATCTGGGATATTCTGGATGGTCAAGTAGTCAATTAGGTGGAGAGATGGAACAAAATAGCTGGTTAATTCAAAGTGCCGACGAACGATTTATTTTCCTTGAACCGGAAGATCTAATATGGCCCCAAGCGGTCAACTCCTTGGGAGAAAAATATCAATATCTAACCAAGGCCCCTGTGAACCCCCAGTGGAACTGATGACGCAAGATACACCCATCTCCTCTAAATAAATTTTTACCATTAGTCAGATTTGATTTTGATATGAATCGATTACATACGCTGCCTCCAACTGAGCAGATTTACCGGTCTCATGTTCC
>Ga0208766_1000752_pt1 | contig 17738 bp, 14 predicted proteins | sample ETN01SmetaG_3_FD_185792 | JGI IMG/M metagenome (GOLD analysis project Ga0208766, IMG submission 185792) | Marine microbial and viral communities from oxygen minimum zone, Eastern Pacific Ocean - ETNP2014F12-01SV263 (SPAdes) (version 2) | ecosystem: Environmental > Aquatic > Marine > Oceanic ... | reverse complement strand
AGACAGAGGATGGAAGCGTAGTTCTTGACTATCGCTTCGATGGCCGTTTAGAAGATGCTTGGAGCAAAACGCTCTCATCTGTGAGTACAACACTTTTTGGTGATGCCTAATTTTGGAGGTTGAATAAATGGCAATGATGGCAAAAGGTGGTTCAAATTGGGCCTACGCTGCAGCTCGTAGTAAGACGAGAAAGGCGAACCTGATTGATGCCACCCGTATGCGGCAACTGCTACAGCAGGAGCCAGATGCCATCGCTGCTAGCATCGCTGAGTTTGGATACCGTTCAGAAATGGATGAGTATGCAACTAGACTCAGTGGTGCCGACCTCATCGAGGCCGCTCTAAACCACAACATGGACCGAGACTTAGCGCAAGTACTCGGATATTGCCAAGGCAATTTGAAGGAAGTAGTGTCAATTTACGTTGACCGTTTCGGCTATCAGAAGGCTAAAACCGTTTTGAGAGCAGTTCGAAGTGGCGTAGATTACGAGACTGTCGCCCATCAAGTATTGCCTGAAGAAAATGAAGAAAATCATAGATGGCTAGAAATCGTCAAACAAAGTGAAGATTTAGGAGATGTAGTATCTGCTTTGAGTGGTACTCGCTATGGTCGAGCACTATCTGGTTTAGATTCCAGTGCATCACTTATGCAGATGGAAGATGCTCTAGATGCTCATTACTACAAAACATCTCTAGAAACATTACCTAGTACGAACTCACTACTTTCACGTTACCTAAGAGCAGAAATTGATCATCGGAATGTAATTAATCTTTTCAGATCGATACGCCAGGGAATTTCAGTTGAACAACGTAGTGCATTGATGATTAAAGGAGGGAAGTTGAGTGCTGCTACTCTCCGTCAAGCAGAGCAGGCTTCAGATGGAGATGCTTTGTTAGAGGTATTACGCCGTGCTAATGGATTTGATGAAACGGGTATGGAGGAGGCACTTGCAACTTCAAATGAACATGGAACATTGGACCCCATAGTGGGTATTGTTACAGACCAGCGCATGAAATTATTGCGCAAGATGTCTTTACTAAATCCGGTTTCAGCATTCCCAGTCATCCATTACATAGAGAGCAAAGTCACAGAAATTCGCAACTTGCGACTTTTAGCACGTGGGAAAGCGGCAGGACTTGGACTTGATGTTCTTGAAGCACATTTATTGATTTGAGGTGAAATGATGGAGATTGCAGTAGTAGGCACACAAACATTCACCCTTGGGTTCCAACTTGCGGGAGTTACTCGCATACTAAACCCACCAAATGATGAGGAGATGCAGAGGGATCTGCGTCAACTCTTAACTGACAAGGAGGTGGGTATTGTTGTAATTGATGCTGCCGACCTTCTCAAAATGCCCGACAGGCTTCGCATCCAGCTGTCGGATAGCATATCCCCGACGTTTCTTGGCATCGGCACCGAGCAGGATAACACCCTGCGGGAGCAAATCAAGAGCGCCATAGGCGTCGACCTCTGGAAGTGAAACTCAAAAAATAGTAAAAGGAAGTGAATAAATGAGCGAAAAAGGAAGAATATACAGAATATCAGGACCTGTTGTAACGGCGATTGGATTAGATGCGAAAATGTACGATGTAGTGCGAGTAGGCGATGAAGGTTTAATGGGGGAAGTCATTGAATTGCATGGTGAAAAAGCAGTTATTCAGGTGTATGAAGATACATCTGGGGTGCGTCCCGGTGAGCCTGTGGTCAACACTGGCCTCACCCTTGCGGTGCAACTTGGCCCCGGTTTGCTAACCCAGATTTATGATGGGATTCAGCGCCCTCTCCCTGTTATGCAGGAGAAGATGGGTACTTTCATCACCAGAGGTGTTGATGCTGATGGGCTAAACCAAGAGAAGAAGTGGAAATTCGAGCCAACTGCGAAGAAAGGCGACAAGGTCGAAGGTGGTCAAACAATTGGAACAGTTCAGGAAACTGAAACTATTGTACACAAAATCATGATTCCTCCAAACACCAGTGGTACTGTCAAGAGTATCAAGGATGGCGACTTCACAGTCTCTGAGACTGTTTGTACTTTGGATGATGGGACAGAGATTGCAATGATGCAACGTTGGCCAGTCCGTGCCCCTCGCCCTTACAAGCAGAAGTATGCACCAGATACACCACTAGTTACTGGTATGAGAATTCTCGATTTCCTCTTCCCACTTGCAAAGGGTGGTGCAGCAGGTATCCCTGGGCCGTTCGGTTCTGGAAAGACAGTTACTCAGCAGTCGCTTGCAAAGTATTCTGATGCACAAATCGTGGTTTACATCGGATGCGGCGAGCGTGGAAACGAGATGACTGAAGTGTTAGATGAGTTCCCTGAACTTATTGATCCAAACACCGGCAAGCCACTGATGAATAGAACAGTGATGATTGCAAACACTTCGAATATGCCTGTGGCTGCACGTGAAGCATCTGTATATACTGGAATCACAATTGCAGAGTATTTCCGTGACATGGGTTACGATGTCGCACTGATGGCTGATTCAACTAGCCGCTGGGCAGAAGCAATGCGTGAGATTTCCTCTCGTCTTGAGGAAATGCCAGGTGAGGAAGGTTATCCTGCTTATCTCTCTAGTAGATTAGCAGAGTTCTATGAGCGTGCTGGTCGTGTTGAAACCCTAGAAGGTGAAGATGGCTCAGTTACTGTGATTGGGGCAGTGTCTCCACCTGGTGGAGATATTTCCGAGCCAGTTAGCCAAGGGACTCTTCGAATCGTGAAGGTGTTCTGGGGTCTTGATGCACCTCTAGCAAGGCAGCGGCACTTCCCAGCAATTAATTGGTTGAACTCGTACTCTTTGTACCCGCAGTCACTAGATCAGTGGTTCAAGGATAACGTGGCTCCAGATTATCCAGATGTTAGGACTGAGATTAGCAGTTTGCTGCAGGTCGAAGCCGAATTACAGGAGATTGTGCAGCTGGTAGGTTCTGATGCTTTGCCAGTCGACCAACAGTTGACTTTGGAAGTTGCAAGGATGATTCGTGAATACTTCTTGCAACAGAACGCATTCCACGATATTGACGCCTTCACTGGTGTCGAGCAACAATATCACATGGCAAAGGCGATTCTCACTTTCCAAAGTGAAGCAAAGACTGCGATTGAAGCAGGTGGATTACTTGAGGATGTAGTTAACGTTCCAGCCCGCAGTAATTTGATGCGTGGCCGATTTGAAGGCGAGTACCTAAGCAAAATGGAAGGACTGGTTGATGAAATGAAAAAGGAAATTGCCGCTGCGGCGGAGGGGAACTAAGGGGGAATTTAGATGGCAGGAAAAGAATATCGAACAATTACAGATGTCAAGGGACCACTTGTGTTCCTAAATAAGACTGAACCAGTTGCCTTTGGTGAAATCGTTGAATTGCGACTCACTGATGGTAGCATGAAGAATGGACAGGTTCTAGACACCAGCGACGATTTGGTCGTTGTACAAGTTTTCGAAGGCACTGCTGGTGTCGATAGAACAACTGGCGTCAAGTTCCTTGGCGATGTGTTCAAACTACCAGTTAGTAAGGATTTAGTTGGTAGAATTCTCGATGGTGCAGGACGTCCACGTGACGGCGGCCCTGAAATCGTAGCAGAATCCAATGCTGATATTATCGGTGCTGCAATTAATCCGTATGCGCGTCAGAGCCCACACGATTTCATTCAGACTGGAATTAGTGCAATCGATTGCTGTACAACACTTGTGCGAGGTCAGAAATTACCTATTTTCAGCGCATCAGGTCTACCACACAACGACATTGCTCTGCAAATCGCACGTCAGGCTAAATTAACTGCAAGCGATGAGCAATTCATCGTAGTTTTCTGTGCAATGGGAATCACAGCTGAAGAATACAATTTCTTCCGTAGTGACCTAGAGCGTACCGGCGCTTTAGAAAATGCAGTTTTGTTTGTTAACCTAGCTGACGATCCAGCCGTTGAGCGACTTATTACACCAAGATTGGCTCTTACTGCTGCTGAATATCTAGCCTTTGAGCAAGATTACCACGTATTGGTTATCTATACTGATGTTACAAATTACTGTGACGCACTCCGTCAAATTGGAGCAGCTCGTGAAGAAGTGCCTGGACGACGTGGTTACCCTGGATACATGTACACTGACCTAGCAATGCTCTACGAACGTGCAGGGCTAGTGAAGGGGAAGAAGGGGTCAATTACTCAATTCCCTATCCTAACCATGCCTGGTGACGATATTACTCACCCAATCCCTGATCTTTCAGGATATATTACTGAAGGTCAAATTGTGATTTCCCGTGAATTACATGGAAGTGGTATCTATCCGCCAATCAACGTTCTTCCAAGTCTATCCCGCCTGATGGGTGGAACAATTGGAGAGAAGACAACACGTGAAGATCACAAATGTGTTTCTGACCAGATGTATGCAGCATATGCTCAAGGTCGAGAATTGCGTGGTCTTGTTGCAATTGTTGGTGAAGATGCACTCAATGAGCGTGACAAGCAACTACTATCTTTCTCAGGTCTGTTCGAGGACAAGTTCCTGCGTCAAGGAAGATATGAAGACAGAAGTATTGATGAGACACTTGACCTATGTTGGGATTTGATGCAGACTATTGAGACAAAATATCTCGTCAGACTAGACCAGCAATGGATTGACAAGTACCACCCAACTGATAAGAAGGAATAAACCGAAAATTGGGTTACTGTATAGGAGGTAGAAAAGATGGCATTAGACATTAAACCTACTCGCAGTGAACTGATTAATCTTAAGCGGAGAATTAAGCAGACGCAGAATGGTTACAATCTACTGAAGTTGAAGAGAGATGGTCTATTCTATGAATTCCGAGTCCTTTTGTCGGAGATGATTGAGGCAAAACAGGCCTTGGTCAACACCTTTGTGGAAGCAAAGCAGGCAATCAACTTGGCTAGTTCCATTGAGGGCGGTTTGGCGGTGAAGAGTGCGGCAATTGCGATTGCACAGAAACCAGAGGTTGATGTCAGCCGACACAATATCATGGGTGTCGTAGTCCCTAAGGTAGAAGGCAGACATCTTTCCCAAACTCTCGAGGAACGTGGACTTGGACTGATTGGTGGCTCACCATACTTGGATGAAGCTGCAGATGCTTATGGTGGATTAATTGAAAGTATAGTTAAGGCTGCTGAAATGGAATCTACTCTCAAGCGACTCCTTGTTGAGATCGAGGCTACCAAGCGTCGAGTAAATGCACTAGAGTTCAAAGTCATCCCTGAGATGCAGGAGGCACAGTCCTTTATTCAACTCAGACTAGAAGAGATGGAAAGAGAAGAAACTTTCAGGCTCAAGCGATTCAAAAACAAGTGAAGCATCTTCGGGATGCATTCTATTGCTAACTTTTCCACTCTTATAGAGTGGAATAATTGGTCTAGGGTTGATACGGCATGAGCCTCCCCCCCGATATGGAGGCAGTGCATGTCTGAGGATGAAGAGCAACTCAAACCACTCTTGCTTCAGAAGAAAGCATGGAGCCAGAGGGAACTACTTGAGCACATAGTAGATCGTCATTTTAATCGCTTAAGTGATGATATAGGTAATTTGCCATCATGGCAAGTAAGTCCGCGCAAAGGGTCTGCTAGCGATTGTATTGTAGAACTTGATGCGCACTTGAGAGTTTTAGGTTGGTATCCACTTCTTGAGGATGGCGAACCGTTTTCGCTTACTCTTTTCGATATTCCAAGTGGCTGTCATCCGAATAATAAACCACATATTCAAGTCTTCATTTGGGCTCTAAGTTTTCTTTTCAGTATCACCCTTGGTGCTTCATGGATTTCTCATCAAGACAATAGCGTTGAATGGTATGAAAGTGAGGTACTTCAATCATCTTTGCTATATTTTGCTGGCCCACTTATTGCTGCTTTATTGCTTACTTCTTTCATTCGAAAAATAATTTTCAGTCGACTTAATGTTGATGGCGGCCATTTTTTACCTGCTATTTCTCCAATTATTTTACCAAGCTCAGTCCCGATAATTTGGCCTTTTGGCTTGCTAGGTTTGTTTAATCAACGGCTGATGCCAGCACTTGTTTGGCCAACTAGACGCGGCATGTTAATTTCTGGTATTGTGACACCACTTTCATTTCTTGTGTTTGGTCTATGTTACGCTATGTTTGGCATACTATTGACTCCAAATTCATCCCCCGATTTTGCTGGTATCCCCGCCATAATTCAGTTGAATCCTATTACTAATCTGATAGCATCGTTTTTTATCACGCCTGAAGAATTAGTTGTGCGGACTGTTTGGTTACACCCCTTGGCATTAGTTGGTCAATCCTTGATGATGTTTTCATGGATCCTCTTGATACCAATTCCAGGAATGCCCGGTTATCGAGCATTGTGGGCTATATTGGGCTCAGAAAAAATGATGGATTCAGGGATTGAAATTGCGCTATATGGCTTCTTTTTACTATGCTTGCTAGTGATTCTAATCACTTCTGGTTTTACTCCGTGGCTGTTCCTATTTGGTTTGGGTGTTTGGAGAATGTTTTCTGAACAATCAAAAACCTCTGCTGGGTTGATAACTAATGATTCCATTGAAATGAGCAAGGGTTCTTCTTTACGTACATTTGCCGCTCTCTTCTTCGCTCTTGTACTCACATTTCCAGGTGTTAGCACTGTTACAAGCTACGATGATTGGGAGGAAGGATTAGCCCTTGAGTGGCTTGAAGAGACGGCAATAAGTGTCGATGAAGAATGGTCCTTTATACTAGATTTTGATTTAGTAGGAGTAAATGAAAGAGAAGTCAATGTTGCTGTTTGGGCTGATCCCCCTAGGCCTGATTGGAATCTTAAGATCGATTGTGGAGATGGCTTACTGACCATTCCAGCAACTTGTGATGTTGGTGCAGTTGACTTATTGAATTCTGCATCAATTGAGATAAAATCATCGATTTCAAACAATAGTACAGGACTAATGCCCAGTAATCTTCACTTCATTATCGATGACGGCATTGAAAAATCATTCAAAGTCATATCTTTGAATCCTGAAACAGCAATCATGCCCAATTCACCACACTGGAGATTAGAACCAGCATTCGATGGCCTTCTCGCTTGCACTAATGTCACCTTCATCGGTGAGCAAATCCCTGGCAACTTTTCGACATCTGCATTGCTTTGGTCCGTAGAAAATCCAGAAAATGGAGTGTTCACAAGTGAAAGTGAATCTGAAATTTGTCTAAGTGGGCCAAGTTATGGGAAGCAGGTTTTGAATTCTGACCAATTTGGTAAGATTCTGCCATTAGTTTTCATCAATGATGATGGGGAAGAATCATCATGGCCCCTAAGATTTGAGAATCCTAATTCAGTGTTACCAATCCCAGAAGAGGGTTGGTTACTTGCAGGGAAATCTGATTTAACCCCTACATGGTTGCATGATGGAAATCATGTGGCTTGGGGTGAAGGTCTAGATATATGCTCTAAAGAGAGTGTTCGAGAACCAGTATTAATCGAGGGGGTTATTACTTGGAATGCTGAAACTCAATTTGATATTAGAATACCTGAAGTAAATGATAGTGCACAAATGATTTTCCAGCCGCCTACGAATGGTGTATTGGCTGCTTGTAGTAACTCGTCGATAAATCCTTTATCTGCTAATTATAGCACCGTTTCAGGTCCTTCTCTTGTATTGAAGCAGAGCGTTGAGGCAATCTGGGCGTGGGTTGACAGGCCATTGGAAAGTGGAGTTTGGGAACTTCACAACTTTGGCAATGAATCAATTACAATTATTCCGATGTCTCATCACAATCTCGATGATAATCTCACTGGCTGGGCTGATGTTGATGTTATCACTCTATCAGTTGGTGAATCAGCAGTATTGAATCTCACTAAGACTTTTGATCAAGAAGAGGTATTCCAAGTTGCATGGCTATCTCTAGATGAGGAGGTGGGTGTTAGCGGCTCAATAAGGCTCAACTTCGGCTCTTGGTGCAAACAAGGTGCAGACTTAGATTATTCAGATGAGCAAATCCAATGTGTTGTATCGGGGGCTTAATTTTGCGGATTGCCATTCTTGGTGTCGGCTCAATTGGTTCACTAATTGCGGGCCAACTTGCCAAAACAGATGCAGATTTACTGCTCTACACTAGGGGCGCTAACGGCGAAGTATTGGCGACAAACGGGCTCTTATTCACCAATCTTGAAGGAGATGTCGAACATTATCCTGCTGATCGTTGGGTGGTGTTTGAAGGAGAAATTCCTCAGCCGCTTTTCAGTTGTGTAGATGTGGCAATAATTTGTGGTAAATCCAATACAACTGGAACTTTAGCAGCAGTGGCAGAGGAGATGATGCGACCTGATGCTATTGCAATCAGTATACAGAACGGACTTGGGCATTCAGAAAGATTGGTTGGAAGACTAGGTAGGCATCGAGTGCTTGCAGGATGCACTACCCACGGCGCTATGAGATTGGGCCACGGAGAAGTTACATGGACTGGCAGAGGAGCAATTAGGATGGCTTCTCTTTTTGAGTCCGAACTTGTTCCTGGTGATTTACGAGTAATGGATTTGATTCAGATTCTTGATGAGGCGGGTCTCAACCCTGAATGGGAATTCGATGCTGATGAAATGTTGTGGCATAAGTTGCTATTGAATGTGGCAATCAATCCACTGGCAGCTATTTGCGGAGTACGAAATGGAGAGTTATTGGCTCAACCCGAGTTACATGAGCAAGCATTGTCGGCGATGTTGGAGGCAGCGCAGGTTGCTTCTGCTGAAGGCGTTGATCTATCTGATTTTGATTGCTTTACAGAACTTAATCGAGTATTGGAAGCGACTGCAGCAAACCGTTGTTCGATGTTACAGGATGTAATGGCAGGTAGAGTGACTGAGATAGATTCACTCTGTGGAGAGGTTGTAAGGCGTGGTGAAGAATATGGTATAGCCACTCCTCTTAATCAACAACTTCTAACTCTTGTAAGGGGAATTGAGCACTCAACAAAAACTGGATGATTAAGTGCTGAGCAATTAAGTTCTAGCAAGATTGTCAATCATAGCATCAATGGTCTCTGGGTTGGCTTCTTTATCTCGGCCAGATAAACAAGCTCTACCGATTACATCGGCACCAATGAATGAAAATTGTTGACGCATTGCCATGATAACATGAGCACCGCCACCTCCGCTGTGCGTGGCTAGGCCAACTGGTTTACCAGTACACATTGTGCGAAAGTTTTGCCAGTCCATGGACATCCATGCAATGGCATTGTTCAGAGTTGGTGGCATGACACCGTTGTACTCAGGTGCTAATACAACCCATGCGTCAGCCTTCATCATTGTAGAAATTAAATCCGAAAGGTCGGGTACTTGTTCTGAATCTTTAGAACGCGCAATGGTAAACATCGGCAAGTTCATTTCAGCTAAATCAATTATCTCAGCAGTATGTCCCTTCTCTGTAGCGTTGGAAGAAAACATTTCCGCTAATTCGTAATTTGTCCCCGAAGTTGCAGTAATCATCAGAATAAAGGCCATAAAGTTGCGTAAAGCATCTCATTCTTGTACTTGTGCGAGAAGTTTCGTGGCAAAGGGGCGCCAATGTGATCATATTGAACGCATGGGTAGCGTTGTGAAGGCCCACTGAACAATTCAAAGCCAACTATCATCTCGGACATTCATGGGCGACAGTTGTCCGATGCATATAGGGGAATGTGACTGTATTTCACCCTCTGAGATGGATGTTCCCGAGGTTAATTGCCCTAGGGGCGGCCCACTTTATGAAAGAATTATACTGCACATCAAATATCGAGGGGAAGAAAGGACATTTGAAATTGAGGAAGTTTCTTGGCGGAAATTATTAAGAAAACATAGAAATTTTAGAGTGAAATTTGGGAATCTGGAATGGGATATTGAGTACGACCAGAAAAACAAGGTAAAGGGTCATGATAAATATCATCCAACAAAGAAGATGATCATCTTGGAAAATATTCACTTCCCTCTTCCCCACTCACAGTATAGCATTAATTTCGGCTGGTGGCTTCCCCGATTTGAGGGTGGACCAAAATCTAAAGGACGTTTTGCATTCTTTGATTTGTACCACGATAACGTGCCTTTGTACACTACTCAAATAGGAATATATGTGGGAGATGATCTTAGTCATTTGACTCCTGTATGGGAACAGGATTGAATCATTACAAAGGGATTTCAGTGGGCCATGTTCGTCCCTACCCTCTAGTTATGATTATTCTGAGGGCATTCTTTTCTATATCCACAATTGGAACAATGTTGCTTTGAATTATCGGTTGCAAGATTATCTAAAATAGAATCTTCTCTATTGGTCAAGTGCATGAATCGTAGTTCCTTTAGATCATGTGCTAGCATTATTTGGCTGGCATCATTCCATACTGCACTACCTATTTTTCTCCATCCAAGCCAACGGTGGTGGACCCAACCTATCCTATGGATGACAAATTGCTCAGCTGAGTTAGGAAGGCTAGGCTCTTCAAGTGCCCACTTTAGCATTACACCCAGTTCCAATTGTTGAATTTCACTAGGTACTCTACGCCACATTTGGGTTGTGAGCCTTACCAAGTGCCACTTATCCCCAATTTTTGCGATTAAGTCAGGAACAGTGTATACTCTTGAGTTTCCAACCCAATGTGGCTCTAGCCGATTAAGTGGCATCCACTCTTCCACCCTTTCACTACCAAGTTGTGATATGAGGGGGGCTCTTTCAAGTGCAGAAAGTCGAGGGAATCCATCAACCATCATTTTCTTAACAAGGACATCATCGATATCTCCACAATTTTCTTTCAATTTACATCTCATGCGAGCAGTCATCTCGTTTTTCGCACTTTTTTCAGTCCATTTCTCACCCCGGTATTTCATCAAAATCCAATCTTTCACACCATCAGCCGTTGCTCGCAACATCAAATCACTGTGTTTCCGCTTGCTACCTAAATGCCACGCAAGAGCTACATTCTCGTCTTGAGCACGTGGCCCACCTGGCCAGCCACCATTTCCTACCACATGGAAGTGGACATATCTTCGGGGACATTCGTTCAGTGTTCTTATTCTACTAGGGCTCCATACAATCGTTTTTCTCGACATAGCCCAGTACCCTAAAAGTCAGGGTTCTTGATTATTCCTCTTCATCATCTGATGGTGGAAACGCGATAAAGCGTAATGCTAGGAAAGCAAGCGTTCCAACCAATGCTATATTCAAATACCATGAAACATATTCAACCATCTCAGGATTTAAGCTGTCAGATATCCATACATCTCCTACAAAGTGATGGATTGTACTAGCAATACCAATTGAGACAGCATAAATTACTACAGTTTTCATCAAACTACGTCTATATGGGCTAGATGATTGAAACGTTATCCTACGATGAAGATAATGAGAAATTACTGAACCAATACTTTCCGAAATGAGGAATGCGACTCCTAGCGTGTATGCAGGTAATGGATCAATTAAAACAAATAATTCGTATAGAAGAAAAAGGAGTAATAGGTTGAAAACACCAACTACTAGATAACGGCCATACTCTCGTGCTAGTTGTTTGATTGGATACCCGAACATTTAGACACCGATTCCATTCATCTATGTGTTCTGATTATATTGTGATATTTCAAAGGGGTGCCCCCCTCTTATTCGTCATTCAAAACATCCGAAGGTATTGTTAATATGATACTTATTGGTAAATTATGACCGAAATCCCTTGCAACTGAATTTGGTAGTTTTCAAGTGAAAAGCGTGTTATTAATTGGCCCCATTAGCAGCCAGGTCATCCACCATAGTGCCAAACCCATCAACAGACAACCCCAGAGTCTAGGTGCTTCCTTGTGACCTAGCATTCCTATCAACCTAGAAATTGGCCCCATGATAGTTGCTGCACTACGAATTATCAGTATTATAACACCAGCAATCAAACAGTGTAGAATTAAACTGAGGGGTGCTAATATCATCCCAGTCAACGAGGCTGATGCAAGCGAACCAATGCCCTGTGGTATCATTAGAGGGAATGCCAGCCATGAGAGCCAAGCAAGCCAATGTCCAAGGATAACATCTCGTGAGAAGTCGGGTAATAATCTCCATTTCTGGTAGCCCTCAGGTAACCTTTTGTGGATTTGATTTGCAATGAATTGGATCTCATGTACTTCCCCATGAATCGCTAGACTCAAACCCTGCCAACCCAGCCAAGCCATGAGTAGTAATTCGATAAATGGCCAAAACCCACCTGTGAAAAGAGAAAGTATTGCAATAGGTAAACCCCATGCAGCAAAACCTACTCCTGCTGCTAGTACAGTACCACCTAACCCAGCCCCTAGTGGCAGTGCTGTTTCAGGCACTTCAGTTTTCTTTCTAGGGAATGACAAGAGCAGTAGTGGTAGAGCTATCAATGAAGGGATAAGAAGAGAAAAGAGGTTGAGCACCGATTGGTCTGAACCAGACTTACTCTTTTCCACTGATTCAACAATTCTTTGGTCGGACATTGATCCTGCTGAAGTGCTTGATATGAACCCAGCAGAATCAATTATTATTACACCATCTGCTATTTTTGTGGGAAGTTGGTCTGCAACTTCGCCCTTGGATTCATCAATCATAAGGGGCCAACTTCCATTCAAAATCTGAGCATAGTAATCAAGATCGGTAGGTTGTACCCCCGTTCCTGTCGCTATTTGGGCAAATGCTACTTTATCTCCAATTCGTTCGCTTGCATTATCAAAATCCCTTTTCTGTTGCTCTGCATTTGGTGAACCAGATGTGAATACCCCTAGAACCAATGCGTCATTACCTGATAGCAAATCGTTCAAACTCATGCTTTCACCTCCACTAGATGGGTGCTGTAGTAGCGAGAATGAGGGGGCTGCAGAATCATCTCTTGTGGCTCCCCGTTCTAATTCTGGAAGAGTTGCAGCAGGAATCATCGTGGCAAAAGCCAAGACGACTAGAAGGACTAGTGTTGGCCAAGGCAACAAGCCATTTCTCAGACGTACTCCAAGGTAACCTAGAAGTGAAGCCATAGAAATTAACCAGAACCATCCAGAACTTGCAACTGTCTCCGATTGTGTGGGTACTTCAAATCTATAGACTGCTATGATGTGGTCTGAATCATCAGAATCACAATCCTCGTTATAATCTCCCGATTTTAGAATAAAGCAGGCATCAACCATGTATTTTCCTGGCTTAAGAGATGCATTACTGATCCAAACTAGTGCACTTCTATTTGCTTCAACCAATCTACTCCCATGTGGGGCCTCAAAGTGTTCAACGTGGGTGTCTTCAGCGGGTTTTGATTTCATATGTTGACCTTCTTCCCAACCCCCTAGTGGGCCTACAATATCGATGAATTGAGCATCGTAGTCCTCAGGCCCCCAAGGGCTGATAGGGGTGAATTCAATGCGTGCTAAACCGTTTGCATCTGTTGTTACAGACATCTCTGGCTGTAGCATTTCGCCTTGCAGAATTGCTCCAGTTGCGGATTGGTATGCATCCCAGTAAACTCTGCCTTGTATGGCACAATTGTGGTTTGACTGGATTACCATGTTTACAACATCACCCTCTCCAAGAGTGACATTATCATAAGTTGCATTGACATGAAACTCATACGGCCTTTCCCATCCATCTTCCATGACTTGCCAATCACTTTGTTCGCCATCTATGATGGTGGTGGTGCCAATATCAAGCCAAACAGTGAAGGACGTTTTACCAGAAGTTCCATCAGGTCCTTGGGAGATCAAACAAAATGGGTTGTCAGTAATTAGTGATGCATAGACGTAAACATCAGCTTCTCCTGATAGAACCACGGTTTCAGTTGCAGGTTCAGATTGAACCTCAATTACAGTAGTTGAGCCACCTCCAAAAGTGATGAATGGCGGTTCTCCAGTGAAGTATGGGTATTCTCTGTTTAGGTCATTAGGGCCACTTGTGCCATTGACAAATAAGTGGTGAGTCGTAGGCATTTTCCAATCAAGACCAGGTCCCGTAGGTATATTTTCATCCTCTTGTGCGGTTGTTGTTGTAAGTGAAATTGAGGATATTAGAAGGGTGATGAGTATCATAGCAGGTAAGGTTGCCCGCGATTTATTGAGGCTACAACTCCGGCTCATCATTGAGATGTGAGGCACCCATTCGCTTTCAACCTGCCCGCACCCTAAGGGTGCGGATAATAATCAAAGATTCATGCTGGCCAACCAATATTTGCGAACCATTGCCATGCAATGAGGGATCCACAAGCAATTGAAAGTGCATTCACCTGCCCCTTCCCAATGAGTCCACGATTTTCTAGTGTAGCACCAAGCAAACTATCAATTTGGCAACCAATCCATCCAATGATTGTCACTACAGCAATGAATGTGAAAGCACCATCAGTTGTACCACCTTGAAGAATCCAACCAAGTGCCCATGTCAGGATGGCGATGATTATTGCCCCAACAAATGCAGCAATTTGCCCATTCGGACTCCATCCTCCGTTAAGTCCCGGTTCACATTTCTTCATGTTGGTAATCATGCGAACTCTAGGGTCAACGCAACCAAATTCGCTAGCAAATGTATCAGCAGCAGCTACTGCAATTGCAGCGCCATAAACAGGTAGCAGAGCATCCCAAGATTCGTTAAAGAAAGCAAATATTGCAATAACGCCTGGAACGCCACCATTTGCAACGACATTTGACCACTCTCTGTGACCATCTTCTGATTCAGCAAAACCCTTCTCAGTTTTTTCTTCCCAACGCCATTTCGTTGCAGCCGAACCAGCAGCAAGGAATCCAAGCAAAATCAGTAACCAAGTCCAATGGCCTAAGATTCCAACAATAGAGCCCAATATTATTGCAGTTGCAATTCCGGGTCCATCTAGAATATTTTTTAATTTTGAAACTACAGTTAGAATTATGACTAGAGAAATACTAACCAGAAGGTTGAGTTCATCTAAGCCCCCTACAATCTCTGTAAGGTCACTAGTGGCGACTTGAACGCCATTTAGTAAGTAATCAATTACCATGTTTTACCACCCTTACTGGAGCCTCAGCCATAGGGTTCAGTTCAATAATGTGTCTAATGATGAATCGTCGAGCCGCGCGAATGCATACCTTCAGCATTTTACCGATGCGAAGTTATCCGCTACGCGGGTTTGGGGTATTGATGACGCCCCGGATAATGCCCCAACCAATTAGAAGGATTCCAGTAACAAGAATAACAGACCAAATTAGAAAGATAATACCGATTTGAAATTCACTTAGATCTAGGGCTTCACCAATTAGGGATAGAAATGTCAGCGAACCATTCCAAAATGCGTGTCCAGCCATTGCGAGCAATAAACCGATGATAGGGTGCTTTGGTGTTGGTAAACCACCTTTTTCACGTAAATTACTCATTGGTTCAAGAAGTGGCATTCGAAACTCTCCTAATAATTGGGTTGCTGGTGCCACTATGGCATTATTTGACTCATCTCCACCCACAAATTCACCACTTTTCGGATCTAATAATTTCCAATCTAGTTGTGATTCCTTGCTCTTTTCACCTACATTTACAGGTGTTTGAACACCTATGTTGGCTTTCTGTTTCTGAGTCATTAGGTACCAACCAAGACCTGTTCCAGTTAATCCAGTCCAGAAGGCGTGACCTGGGATGGAACCGATTCCTCGTATTAGTGCAGTCATTGTAAATGCGATTGGGCCACCAAATGCAGATGATAGGATGTAGATTAAATTCTCGAGCATGGCAAAACCTAGACCCACAGTGAAACCTATCTGAAAACCTCGCTTAGGTGAATCTATAGAAGAGTAGAATGCTAAGACAAACAGCCCTTTGCATATTTCTTCACCAACTGGGGCTGAAACTACTGGGAGAAGTAATTCTACCATGTAATCAGAGAAAAATACACCAGCAACAATGGGGAAAATCATCGAGTTTATTGTGAGAGCAGGAATAGCTGAAAGCATACCTGCAACTAACCACGATTCCGCTTCACGTTGCCGCGTGTGAAGTCCCAGTCTGCGAGTACACCAAGACCACCAAGCCACCACTGGAATCGAGAATCCAAGTAACCAAGCTGGAATTCCTATGATGACGAAAAGAAGAATTGCAATGATTGCTCCTACTTCTGAGGTGAAATAGAGAATGGTTAGCATTGTGGTGATGGCCAATAGTCCTGCAAAGACTATCCAAGCAGTTCTACTAGGTGGGGTGTCGAGAAGTGAGTCATCCCTTACAATGTGGTGAGAAAATCTAGTTTTGGTTGGTGTTTGTAGTGAACCACCCATGGGTAATCTATGCACATTTGTACCGAAATCATCCGGCACTGCTCTTTGTAGATGGACTAATTTTGGTCTTCGCATAAAGGTGAGGAGAAATACAAATGGCGCAGCGAAAATACCGCCACAGATTGACATTGTGGGGTCTCCAAGTGCAAGCCCATAAGGGACTAGAAAAACCAATTGAGCGATGAATGTAGCAACAATCACTGTGCCCAACATACGCCCATATATTTTCCAAGGCTTACTCACTCTGATTAGTTGTAGATCTTCAGGTGGAGGGCTTAGGGGTGTTACTTCTGGCATAACATAGGTGTAGCCAAGAGGTGCTGAACCTGCAACTTGTTGTGCTTGTACCGCTGGCATTTGATATCCTTGGGAGGCTATGGGGAATCCTCCTCCGCCCGGTTGCATATTGACTCGTGTAGGCCTTTACCCATGAATACATGGTTAATTTGGATTAGATACCCGCTCAGTTCGCCCATCAGTCATCATTTGTTAACAGCAGTCGGCTTAGAGTATTCATCATCGCAGGTAATCCTGCGAGAAGCCTCTTAGTCATCTCTTTTCCGCATCAACCTTAGGCATCAAAGGGTCTGAGGGCCACCCGATGGCATTGGGCTTAGTCCCTCTACTTCTCCGCGTAGGCTTGGGCCATTTGTGATGGTAGCAAAGATTCCAATCTCTCCGCCCTCATTGTGGGCAAGGCTCCACCAAGGGCGTCCATATTGGTCAACTCCCATGTCAAGGAAGTCACCAAATCCTCCACAACGGTTGTATCCACAATCTGTGGTGGTGTCTAGAGGGTCACCAACATCATTGATTTGTACAGTGGTGAATAATGGATTATCTCCAAAAGCATCAGTTAGAATTGTCAAGTATCCATTCCAATTGTCACCACCCGAATCCCCTAGATATCCAAAAGCAACCCTTCCTTCTCCTCCAGCAGTCACTACGGGGAAACCAGTTCCAACTAAATCTGCGGGAGGGGCGATCATCATGGCATCACTCCAAGTGTCGCCCTCATCGCGTGAGTATGCGTAGTATGGCATATTGTCTGCTCCTAGCCACATGGCGTGCACATTGTTTTCATCATCAATCCCAACTTGAGCTTCTTCAGCATTCCAAGTATCAGCAGTGCCTGAAATATCTGTAGGTAGGGGATGCTCAGTCCAAGTAAATCCACCATTTGTGCTACGATAAATCGAGTAACCACTGCCACTACAGCCAGGATTTCCACGATAGAAATTCCCGTTCTCGCCACCTTCAATGTGAGCACTTAGGCCACCACTACTGCATCCTAGTGGTGCTCCAGGAACTTCAGGACTCCAAGTATTCCCACCATCAAAACTGGTAGAGCAAAGTGGGGCCTCCCAATTTCCATTGATACAGAACACCCAGGTTGTAGGGTGTGCTGCTGCTGGATATGGTGCCGAAGAGATAGTTTGGTGGTCTTGTACTGAATAGGATGTTGCTGGAGTAGGTAGAGACCAAGATGAACCTTCGTTATCTGACCATTCAACAGTCATGCCTAGTAGGGCATGCATATCGAACTTCA
>Ga0208766_1000748_pt1 | contig 17798 bp, 15 predicted proteins | sample ETN01SmetaG_3_FD_185792 | JGI IMG/M metagenome (GOLD analysis project Ga0208766, IMG submission 185792) | Marine microbial and viral communities from oxygen minimum zone, Eastern Pacific Ocean - ETNP2014F12-01SV263 (SPAdes) (version 2) | ecosystem: Environmental > Aquatic > Marine > Oceanic ... | reverse complement strand
GCTAACGCAAGAGCTTAGAGAAGATTTGAATTTTAGCTAGAGTCAAAATAAGACCACTCATCTACTCTTTTTTAATGCATAATTATAATAAAACTAGCCATGCCTCATAAGATAATTTTAAATAATAAGCATTTCTACTAGGCACTGCTTGCTAGATAGATTCACCTTTGACTTCAGCATGCTCTTTCCTAATATTAGCTGCAAGGGACATATCTCAACTAGCTGATTAAAATCTTCAAAACATATTGAATCTGTATTTTATATAAAAAGGAGTGTCTCTTCGTTTCGCGATGAATTGCAGTGATCATGCGCTCTTGGTTAAAAATAAAGTGAGCATCGATTTATCCAGTCTCATCTTTAGCTTACAATGCAAAGTTTCAGTTAAAGAAGAGCATGGGCAAGAAACATTATCAATGGATGTAGGTTGTAATGGTTCTTTATTCGATGTTTGATAATGGTATTTTCAGCTAAACAGCGAGGTGTACTCCAGGCAATGATGATAGGGGCTGTATTTTCAATAGCACTAATATGCCTTGGAATCTTTTTTAATCCGTTTAATTTCGCATCCAACTTTTCACTTGAGAGCAAAATCTCCGTTCTATTTAAGTCCCTTAGTCCTATCGCTATCTGCCTTGCTTTTGCCATTGCGCGCATAGCCAAGCATCGTTTCTTCTCGATAGAGGACATTGATGGCAGTGGGTTAAGGCCTGGTTCTGAGCGAGCTATCCTCCTTCAATCGCTCCTGCAGAACACCCTCGAGCAGTCAGTTTTAGCAGCTTTGGTCTATGCCATTTGGGCATTTCTTATGCCCTCTACGTGGTTATCTGTCGTGCCGTTAGCAGCAGCTTCTTTTACATTTGGACGAGTCCTTTTCTTTATAGGCTATAGGCGTGGTGCTCCAGGACGGGCGCTTGGTTTTACAATGGGCTTCTATCCAACAGTGGCAATGTTGACTCTTATTTGCTTTAAGTCTTTGTCCTGAGTTTATCGAGAGCTCCTAATAGTTGATTGACTATCATTTTCATGTAGTGAGTCCCAAATACCTTGTGCCCGTGCTTTAACTTGTTCCTCTGATAAGATCGCTTCTGGAATTATAATTACCTAATATTGTTTAAATCGCTAGTAGCTATATGATTAACCGGCCTAAATATTGCTTTTAGTAACTTGCCTGTAAGTTAGGGAAGTATATCTCCTGATCTTATCTAACCCCTATCGATAGTTCCATCCATAAGTACACATTTATAACTAGATCGTGCCCTTTACCTCCAAGTTGCTGTGATTACTTAAGCAAATTTCCTTCGGGATATTTGATCACATGTTACTTAGGTTCCACTCTATACATTCATGCACTTGCGCTCTTGTCAAATTAGTTGAATACCTTATTCTTGCTTCTTAAGGCCAGTCATCTGAATCCGATTATCTTTCGGATTAATAAGAACCAACCCCTTCTCCAGTATTATGCTCATAACGCGACCCTGTTAAAGGGGAAGATGCAGAAATGAACGAAAAACAACTTAGATTCACACGTTTTGCACTTCGGGCATTAGCCATCACCGCTAGCACAGTTGCGCTTCTAGACGTCATCAAGCAGCAATGGATCCCTGCCGCCTCTTGCACTGTTGCCTGGATGTTGATTGTGTGGGTGGAGAGAGACTTCATAAAAGGGTCTTCTGATTCATCCGAGTCATGAATCTCACTGGCACTGATATGAAGAAGTTTCCTGAATCTGCAGGGATTTTGGAATGAAGCGAACCATCTTGATCAGTGGAGCTAGTCGTGGCATTGGTCGCGCAATTGCAGAGCAGATGCTCGCGGATGGTCACCGTCTCAGCCTTGGTTTACGTAATCCTGATGCCCTTGTTGGTAGTTCACTTGATCCGACGATTGCCGGTTCTGAGAGAGTTTTCATACACCCTTATCAAACGGGCGAATCTGATGGCGCTGAAACTTGGGTGTCAGCCAGTCTTGAGCACTTTGGCAGCTTCGATAGCTTGATTCATTGCGCCGGTGTATTTCAACGTACCCCTTTGCTTTTCAGTGATAACCAGCAACAGGAGATTGATCAGCTTTGGCAGGTCAATGTGATGGGCCCATGGCGACTTACTCGTGCAGCATGGTCGCAGTTGGCAAGCCATGGTGAGGGGCGAATCGTTGTTTTGGTTTCAATGAGTGGTAAGCGCTCTAAGGGGAGCTTGGCTGGCTATAGCGTGAGCAAATTTGCATTGATGGGGTTGTGTCAGACCATGCGCAATGAAGGATGGGATCACGGCATTAGAGTTACCGCGATTTGTCCAGGCTGGGTTAATACAGATATGTCCTCACAAGTTAAATCTATAACCAAGGAAGCCATGACACAACCTGAGGATATCGCATCATTAAGCTCACAACTTATGCAGTTATCTAATAGCTGTGTACCATTTGAGCTAAGTGTTAATTGCATGCTTGAAATTTAAGTTGCTGCTTATATGCACGCTTATATCTATTTTAATTGCGGAATCCAGTATCAATCTACATGCATAGGAATTGCGATATTCTTCTCTTCTATGATTCTAAATATGACTAGCGGATGGTTACTTGCTTGTCCATTTAAACCTGTAATTAAGTTCTTAGGATATAATAATTAGTGGCTGCCTAGTCCTTCCGATTGCCGCAAGCTATTCTTTGCTGATAATAACATAGTTTATATGTTACATATAAACTAATTCAAGGATTAATTGCCTTATTTGGCCAAATTTAGCTTGCGAATTGTATGCCATTATCAATAATATAACCTTGGGTATGATTTCATCTCGACAAAAGAACGCTTTAAACTTATTGAAATGAACTTCTTTAGATGATTTGAGTCTGATGCTGATCGCCATTCAGGAAGCGCCGTAAGTTAACCCCAGCTTCTAATGAGGCATCTAATAGTTCAGAGCGTTGTAGTTCATCTAGTCCATCCCAGAAGGCGTTGAATAATTCGATCGATGCCATGCTCATTCCAACTAATCCAAGGATCGATAGTGGTGCGCTCAGCCAAGGGAAGACCAGTAGTAGAAAACCCATTAAGACGCTTACGGCAGCACCCTGTTTGACTGATTCCCAGACAGTGGTGCCGATCAAGCGGACTTGCACAGCTCGGCTTATTGCCCCCCTCTTGCGTAGTGCTTCTGTTCTTAGACCACTTAGAAGTGTTTGATAGATGGCATAGACGGCCATACCGCCAAGTGTTGACTCAGCGACAAACTCACCGCCACTTAAGCTCCCAGCATTGAGGTTTGCGTCAATAGAGGCTAGGCCAGCTATCGCTGCGACTTCAAGGCCTGCCCTGGGAATGCGGAAGGGATCACGTTCGCGGGTCATGTTCTTTGAAAAGTGTGGACGAAGGATAGAAGCCGATCAGGAGCCAAAGGCAGTCCCTCCTGGGTATTTACTCATACTCAACCATGTACTGATTGTAATTGCACTGTCTAGATAATTTGACCTGATTAAATCTTGAGATATTTGGTGCGTCTAGCCATGCTAGAGATTTATGATTAACGATCAAGATACTATTTCTCTTTTTAGTTATTAACCGTTCTGAAACTCTTTATTAGTTTAATTGAAATCCATAGTAATTCATATTTGTATTTAAGTTGACCCACTATAATGCTCGCCGATGCAGTGTTGGCGTTCTTTAAGTCGGCATAGGCAAAAAGGCTTTCAGCAAGGGTGAACAGTTAAATCGATAAATCCGGCACACATGGTTGCTGCCTTGATCACAGCTGCTTCCCTCCCCAGATGCGAAATTGTCAATGGACGACGTCCAATCCCCTGGGTCCGGAACTCAAGGGGATTTTTTATTGAGGAAGATCCGGTTTTCAACTCACTGGAATCTATGTTAAATCGCATTTTGATCGCAGAAATCTCGAACATGCCGCTAGGCAAATCATGGTCGCCTTAATACGAGTTGCTTGAGTATATTTACCTTCTATGCTTCTTCTCTTTGGCTTCTAGTTTTTTTGTACATCTAGGCAGGTTTTTTAATTACTTGATAATGGCTGCTGCTATCTACGCGAGAATGAGTTTTGAGCCAAATCTGCCTGAGGCTTATGCGATAAGCAGAATTCCGCTCATCTAAAAAGTTTGCAACCATTTATTGCGGTTGTGGGACGTAACTCGGGAGGTCTGTCAAATGGCCGCTCATCAAGGAATTCATCGTGCTTTGTAGCAATAGCTGGCCTCTCTATGGCCTGCATCTTCTTTTAGGAGTACTGCCCATGCTGATGCTTGGGTTTTGTATCCGGTTGAACTACACGCGCACAATGCCTGTGTGCATAATGATTCAGTAGCAACCGCTACAAAACGTTCACCCTGCATCTCGCAGGACGCAGTTCGAGCCAAGCCATGGAACGGGGACTTGGACATCCATTCGGACTCTGAATCATGACCACACTTCTCTATCGCGGTAAAGAGTACGCACAGCACAAGGAAGCTGCTCCGAGCCAATACGTTGAGTTGACTTACCGACGCAGTGTCTACGCAACCAAAAAGCAACAAGCAACTCCTGCTCACCCTGTTTTGACCTACCGCGGACACGAATACCAAAAGTGAATCGTCAGAAGGCAACTCCCGAGATAGCACTTTCACATTGCCCCGCTTGCCGGGGCTTTTTTCTGCGCGGAGGTCTGTTTTCCTGTTATTTCAACTAATCTCAGCTAACCATCTGAAGCTTATTGGCGAGCTAGTGGCTTAAATCTATGACGTTTAGAGCAGTAGCCAAGAGCATTCAGCTTGTGTCTGGAGCAGGAAACTGCGAGTGTTATCAGTATCAGCTATCTCCTTGGGGCATCCCCGTGAAGCCATGAGTCGTCTAGTCGCCGGAGTTTTCACCGTCATATCGCTGCTAGCACTGTTGGCAGCCAATCCCCAATTCAGTGTCTTCCATCCATATGGAGCAACATCTCTGTTTGAGTTTTGGGTTCTCAACATCGCCAAGGCCATCCCGCCAGCCTTCACCCTTGGCATGTGCACCGTCCTTCTCTACAAGGGTTTCCGCTACCCCAGAGGAACTGCCTTTACCGTTTTTGGCCTTATCCAACTCTCATTTGTGGGATGGCTAATCTGGTGGATGATTCATGAAAACTACGCCTGGGTATCGCTGCCAATACTCCTTGCGGCTGCCTTTGTCGGTCCTAAATCAGCTAAGGCCACTTGGAAGTGGTTGGATGTTGATCGCTATTACAAGAGCAAAATCAAGGAATGAAAAAGCTTTTGATCTTGATTCAATAAAAACTCACAAACCCTTCAAGGAGCTGGCTGGGTACATATACTCCTTGGTTTTTATACCTAGCAGTGAGTATTCTTTGTGTCCCTGCATGTCATCGCTATAAGCGAGCCAACCTTATGAGTATTTCTCACGAGAGCGCAGGCTCAGGTGGAGCGTTTTGATTTGAATTGAGCAAGACAAACCAAACTCCAGGGCAATCCCTGGAGTTTTTTTTGACTAACCACTACAGCTAGTGGCTAACAGGCAGGTTGATGGGTTATGAAAGTGACTGACTAGGTAGTTAACGAAATGCTGTTTGGCTTTTCGAAAAAACAGCTAATTGGATGGTGGCTTTTGGCTACTGGTGCCAAGCTCACCTTCGGAATTTGGCTATTTGGTCACATGGGCTGGAATCTGCCTTGGTGAATCTCGGCTGGTGACCCCAGCATATGGTTTTGATAGTGCAGTTGAAGCTTGTTTGAAAACCCTGCGGTGAAAGCATGGTAAGCATATGCATTAGTTGTCTTGACTTGCCTCTATTTTTGTTATTTTATCTGTGCTTTTATTATACCTCCTATGATTTTTGTAGATAGTATTTTCTCAACCTTTTGACTTCAAAAATTAAAAATAGATTTAGAGACTAGTAGAAATAGAATTGCCTTTAATACAATTATTTGCAAATAACTGTCTATTATTTTTGGCCGACCCTGAATTGAAATCATTTTAAGCCCCTTGCCGATTAACTTCAATAATCTCATAGTACTCCCGTTCATCTTCATCAGAGCCTGATATGTCTGTGTAATACCGTTCAAGAACTATATGAGCCTCGTCATAACTAGAGAAAATCTTGGCCGTGAGTTCATCTGAATTGCCATCGCTACGAATTATTTTAAATATTTTGCATACACTCCCTACCTTATCGGATTCTGCAATCAGTGCTCTGCACTCAGCTTCAGCACCTCTAATCGTTGCCCATTGGGCTATTGCACTTTTCTTCTCATGAAGTTGAAGTAATTCTATTGCGATTTCCCTTAGTGTTTCTATGTCGTTGCATTCCTGAATTGTCCGAGTCAGCTTCTCCGTTTGAAACTGGATCTCCGCACTAGGTTCAATTGGCTTTTCAGATGACAATGCTAGACCTGTTAGTTAAGGAGTGATACCTATTCTGACATCTTAACTTCCTTGCCTGCATTTTAGACTGTATTTATTTCTGCCTACAGCTGACTTGGTAGTTTTAAAGTATTTAATGTTCAAATGCTTAACCCTTAGGCTTTTCATCTCGTAACCGTCTCTTTTTGCGCGGATTTTGCTTTTAGAGCATGAAAAGTTCACATGTTTTTCTCTCTTATTGCTTTAGCTGGCTTATACCTTGTATATGCAAGCTCGAGCCTCTTGCAACGAGCTAACTAGAGCTATCCCATCAACATGGCCTTTTCTTGTGATGATGGGCTCCTGTAACTGTCGAATCAAACCACCTTGCTGATTCTTGCCTGGATACCGGCCTTTCTAGCTGCTAGTGCGGCATTTGGTTTGTTGATTCTGCTTTTAGCCCTTGTGCGTGTATTTATGCATGCTCCACGATTGAAGACTCTGCCGATTGAGGCTGCTCAATTTTTAGCAAAAGAGGACTCACTTGACACCGAGCTCACAGTTGTTGTTCCGGCTTACAACGAGGCAGACAACATTAATGTCTGTTTGACCAGCCTCTTTGCTAGTCGCTCACCCTGTAAGAGATGGAGGGTGCTTTTGGTTGATGATGGTAGTACTGATGAAACAGTAAAGCTTGCAAGCCAAGTTGCCTTTGAGGCCGAAGATCGATTTTCACTTCTAAATGCCGGTGCTCGCCCGCAGACCGAACGTTGGGTCGGTAAGAACTGGGCATGTTCACGAGCTATGGAGCAAGTGAGCACACCTTGGGTTCTATTTATGGATGCAGATGTCTACCTTCAACCAGATACCTTGCGAAGAGCACTATCTCAGGCAATAGAGGAAGAGGCAGATCTGCTTAGCTTGGTTCCACGTATCAACTGCAGCTGTATTTCTGAGTGGATGGTCCAGCCGATTATGGCTTGTCTTTTGGCGCTTGGTTTCCCAATTAAAGCCGCTAATGATCCTGCAGATAAAACAGCATTTGCCGCAGGACCGTTCATGCTCTTTCGTCGTTCAGCCTATGAGGCAATTGGCGGTCACAGAGCACTGGCAGGTGTTGTAGTAGAGGACCTGGCTCTGGCTCGCCGTGTTAAGGCATCTGGGTTTCGGCTGCGTTACTTGCTCGGTCTTGATGCTTTGGAATTACGAATGTATTCCAATTTTTCTGCTTTATGGGAGGGTTGGAGCAAGAACTGGTTTCTGGGCCTAGATCGAAGTGTATTCAAAGCAATAGGTGCATCAGTAGTTGTGTTTTTGCTGTTTGCTTGTCCCTGGCTAATTCTTTTTTCAGTCGCTATCAGTTTGATCCTGTTGCCTACTGATTTGCAGATGCTACTGGCGTTGCGGTTGTCGGTCTTGGGGGTTGGGCTTCAATTCTTGCTACGTCTTTGGACAAGATGGAGATTCCAGGTGCCACTTACAAACTGGTGGTTGATGGGTGCAGGCGGCCTTTTAATTGGTTTGCTTGGTCCTACTTCAGTATGGAGAACTCTTACAGGTCGTAGTTGGACATGGAAAGGTCGTTCCCTGGCCTAAGTTTTACCATGCTTCACTCTGATTAGAATAATGAGCATACCGCTCGATGTTTATTAATTTTCGTTATTGTGTTATATGAGGCTAATTTGCTTAGGTAATTATGTCGCAAAGAAAAGACAATCTTACTGTCAAGCGTGGAATATTTTACGGGATCTTTCTGACACTCATAGTGTTTGTCACTCTCTATATTTTTATACCGCATCTCGATTATGACCCCGGATTACTTAGTCGTATTAAGCTCGGAATCAAGTGTTTGGTTTTTCCAGCTCTATTTTTTGTCGTATTGATAATCCGCATTGGATCCCAGCGATTTGGAAATCCTGCAGAAGATCCTACTCGTGTATTAGCTAGTTCTCATTCCATGGAGGTTGACCTACGCGTGCTTGCTAATACCCATGAGCAGTTAAGCATATTTATCATAAATGTAATGGCTTTATCTATTCTCCTGCCTTTCCCATATTTGACGCTCTTGCCGATCTATTCTGGTACATTTATCTTTGGTAGGTTGGTATTTTGGCTGGGATATAGGCATAATCCATTGCTCCGAGCCCCTGGCTTTGCGCTTAATATTCTTCCTGCACTCGCAGGACTTATCTATTGTGCAATAGCATTGATTTGGCTTTCTGCTTAAAGTAATCTCTTCGGACCTTGGCTTTCAATGACTAGATGCAGTGTAGTTGTACATTGAGTTGGCGAAATATCTTGATATGAATGGATTGAAGATAGCCCTCTTTTTGCTAAGGATTTAGTTGATTGGTGCAGTAGGTGTTATAATATTGTGTTTTTAGGTGATAATTAGCGATATTTATTGCTTGGGCTATGCTTGTGAATAGTTGTATGTATTGACGCTTTGATTGATGAACATATTATTGGTTGTGTATTAGTGCTTTTGATGTTTCAATAGATTGTGCAGAGTCTTCCTGGTTTATGGATGATGTATTTATATGCACCACTTTCTTATCTCTCACGACGTATGATTGCGCTCCCATCTACCGTAGTAAATCGAAAGCCAATTTGCTGTAATTCCATGAGCAATCACACTCAGCAAAATCGTGATAGTGGTTGTTGTGAGTATGGTCTGCGAGTTTGGAATAGCTGCATCAACAACCATTACAACAAAAACAATGCTGGCCAAACCTCTTGGCCCAAACCAGCCAACGAATAGTTTCGTCCAGTTATCAAGTCCGATGCCACCGGTTGCAATGGCAACTGGCACAATTCTAACCAGAGTTAGGCTCAATACTCCATATGTAATGTTTGCGAATGTGATGTTGTTCAAGGCGTCTGGCACCATGGCGCTGCCAAAAAGTACCCAAGTCAGCAGTGCCAACATGTCTCCCATAGAGAGGGAGGCCACCATCTCATCTTCTTTTAGTTCTTTACTACTGCGTATTCCATAAAGCAGGCCTGCGATGAAACAGGCAATAAAACCACTTCCTTCAAGAGTTTGAGCAAGTGTGTAGGAGCTCAATGCGAGGGCCACTGTGATCAGAGGTCTCCAGTCAGCAGCTATCCATTGACGATTCTGTGCAAGATCTCTCAGCCAGCAACCCAAGATTCCTACGCAGGCCCCAATCCCAAGGCCGATACCTAGCTCGCTTACTAGTAGATGGCTGAAGTTCAACAGAGCATCTTTGGGACTATTGATCTGGTCAACATGTCCAGCGGCGATTCCAAGCAAACACAACAACAGTGGAACGCAGATGCCGTCATTAAGGCCGCTTTCGACATTCAGGTCTTCTCGTATGGCTTCTGGAACTTCTGGATTGGTTGTAACCGCCTGACCCAGGGCCGCATCCGTTGGTGCTAGCACTACGGCAAGAAGTGCTGCCTCAACAATTCCCAACTGGGGCAGCATTAAATGGGCAACAGCAAATCCCACGAAGATGCTCAGTGGTAGCCCTATCAGTAATAGACGTAACGGCAGCCTGGCATTTTTGCGTAAGACAGGCCAGTCCAATGCTGCTGCATCGGTGAATAACACCAGCCCTAGTGTTATTTCTGCTAGGCGTCGTAGCAGCTCTGAATCCACTGAGATTCTGAGCCAGCCAAGGTTGCTAGGACCCAGTATTAATCCGAGTGCAACAAAGACCAGCGGTCCAGAGACTGCTGTTCTGGCCAAACGCCTCGACAGTAAGCAGTAGGCGAAAACCACCAAACTGATTACCGCCAAGTCAAGGTCGCTATAGGGCATGGCTAGCGGACAATCTCATGCTCCTGATGCTTACCAAGGATTAGCCCAATGTCTTGAAATCTTCTATAGGTCTGCAGATCTGTTTTCACTAATGCTGCAGCAAACTTGCTTTGAGCGGCTTGCTCCATCTCAAACCATGAACCTATAGGCAATAAATCAGGGGTCTATTCCATTGGTAGTGAACTTGAAAAACTTATGAGGCAGCTCCCTTTTGGCGATTTAATTCGCTTCGGGTTTTAATCCTTTGCTTCTTTTCACGATCGAGATGCTTGTCATAGCAGGGGGTCTCGCGATCTGATCTTCATGAAGACTAATGAGCCGTCACAGCAACTCAGCTAACTAAATCTATGCAGCCATTTTGACTAGGCATAATTGCCAGGTAAATGGGTTGGGTGTTGAGCAATGCAGCAGCTTTGGTTAGATCCAAGCCAAAGCGTGTGACAGACCAGCTTCGGATTGTTGGGCTCTAGGACTTTCAAAAGGTCTTCATAGCCTTCTAGGCTTAATTGCCACTTCACCCATTTCTGATCAAGAGCTGTAACCAGTCCAAGCTTTCACCAGTCATTTCGCAGACTTTCCACATTTTAATTTCTACGTATGGCAGATCAAACCGTAGAACAAAAATTGATCCCCGCAGAATTAGGGGTCGATAAGCCGAAGTATCCAGGGATTCCTGTGACTTGCAATGGAAATCAGCTTGTCACCAAGTGGGTAGAGACGCGTATAACCGAAGGGGGCGTTTATTACCCAATTACACCCTCTACAGAAGGTGGTGAGATTTATCAACAGGCTTTTGCAGAGGGTGCCCTAGATGTTTGGGGAAACCAAAAACTGTCAATTGAAGCAGAGGGAGAACATTCAGCGCAAGGAGGGGCCACAGCTGTTGCGATGACAGGAAAGCGCACAGTTAATTTCACTTCTGGTCAAGGCCTTGTTTATGCAAGTGAGCAGTATTACCATGCCCCTGGCAAGCTTTCTACGATGGTTTTGGAAGTAGGAGCACGTGCTCTTACTAAACATGCACTTAATGTTCACTGCGGCCATGATGATATAAACGCAGTTCTAGATACTGGCTGGACGATGTTGATGGGTCGAGATGTTCAGCAAGTAGCTGATCAGGCGATAATTCTACGTAAATGTAATGAACTTTCCTTAAATCCTGGCATGAATATACAGGATGGAATGTTGATGACACATTCAGAACGCACTTATCGAGCACCTGAGGCGGATCTACTGCGTGAATATTTAGGAGCGCCAGATGATCAGATTGATTGCCCAACTGATGCTCAGAAAGAACTCTTTGGCCCTCGTCGACGTCGCGTGCCGGAGATGCTGGATCTCAAAAATCCGGTGCTTCTAGGACCAGTACAGAATCAAGAGCATCACATGAACGGTGTCATCGCACGTCGAGATAATTTTAACGAACCAATTCTTGGTTTTTTAGAGCAATGTTATGATGAATTTGGTCAGTTGACCGGACGTTATTACGGACTTATACAGCAATATAATACTCAGAATGCTGATACTGTTTTTGTCTCTCTTGGCTGTGCAGCAGAGAATGTTGAAGCGGCATGCAACTACTTAACCGAAAAGTACAACTCATCTGTTGGCTCTATTCATGTAAATGTTATCCGGCCTTTTCCTGAGGCAGCCTTAATTAATGCATTGCGTGGAAAAAAGAGAGTGATAATTTTAGAGCGAACAGATGAAGGCATGGCTGGAGATAATCCTTTGGGTCGTGATATTCGGACTGCTATTAGTAAAGGGCAAGAATCTGCTAAGTATGGAGGTAGTCTGCCAGCAATAACCTTTGATGAAACTCCACGTATTTTCAGTGGAAGTTATGGGATTGGTTCTCGCGATTTTAGACCCGAGCACATAATTGGTGCTTATGAATATGCAATTGGTCAGATCTCTAGAAAAGATGGAAGGAGTTCAACCGATGGAGAAAACTATTTCACCCTTGGTATTGATCACCCATACAGCGTTATCTCGCAAGATACACCCTCTTTGCTACCAAAGGGAGCGATATCTGTGCGCTTTCACTCGATTGGCGGTTGGGGAATGATTACCACAGGCAAAAACCTTGGTGAAATAATAGGTAGTTTTGGACAAATTATTTCCGAAAGACAGCCTACATTTGACGACTGTGGTCAATTGGAAGACAAACTCTTCATAATGGCCAACCCCAAGTATGGGTCAGAGAAGAAAGGCGCTCCCACTAATTATTTTCTCACCGTTGCCTCAAAGCAGATTCAGGTTAATTGCGAGCTTAATCATGTCGATGTGGTTCTTTGCTGTGATCCCAAGGCCTTCACTCATACAAATCCATTGCAAGGCCTAAATCAAGGTGGATGCCTTGTATGGGAATCAAGTGAATCACCTGCGAATGCTTGGGATCGCATCCCAGCAATACATCGCCAATTTATAAAAGATAACAATATACGTGTATACATTCTGCCAGGTTTTGATATAGCACGAGAAGCAACTAGTCGAGTTGATTTACAATTAAGGATGCAGGGCAATACCTTTTTAGGAGCCTTCTTTAAGGTTTCCACTTTCCTTAAGGATAACAACATTAGTGAGGCTCAATATAGCGAGGTAGTTTTCAAGCAATACCAGAAAAAATTTGGTCGCTTTGGAGATGCGGTTGTTGAATCTAATATGATGGTTATGGCTGGTGGCTTTGAGAGAGTAAAGGAAATTGTTTATGGCGAGGTTGATGATCAAGATACTTCTAGCATGCGAAATCCAAGGCTTTTACCAAAAAATATCTCTTCCAAGCAGATCCCAACAACCCCAGGTTGTGAACAATGTGGTATTAACAATTGTTCTTTGCCAGAAGGTCAAACTCGATCACCTTTTCAGACATTGGAAAAATTTGATTCAGAGTTTCGCAATGACTACGGTTATCATCAGCCATCCGGTCCATTTGCGAGTCTTTCGTTAATGGGTTCAGCTAGTGGAGCTACCCAGAGTAAATATGTAGCTAGGCGCGATATTCCAATTTATATAGCGGAAAATTGTACTCAGTGTATGGAGTGCATAACAGCCTGTCCAGATACTGCCCTGCCTAATACAGCACAGGATATTAGTACAATTCTTGAAACTGCGATTCGTAACTATGTTGGCGATGATAAGGCTGTTAAACAATTATCTGATCAGTTGTCGGGTATAGAGAAGCGTTGCCGTGAGAAGATGAATGCGAATATTAACTCGAAAACTAAGCAACCATTTGGCAATATTTTACGTGAGGAGCTAGACTTACTTGAATCTATTGATCAAACTTCGCGGCAGCAATTACTTTCTATCGTAGATAAGTTGCCACTTGCCTACAACAATGTACCTGGTGTTTATAAAAGTCTTGAAAGGAAAAATCCTGGTACCGGTGGTATCTTTTCGATTTTTGTTAGTGACCATTGCAAAGGATGTGGTGAGTGCGTTCAGGTTTGTGGCGAGCATGACGCATTAAGGATGATTCCCGAAACACCAGTTCTCAACGCTGACTTATCTTCTGCTCAAGTATTCAGTAGGCTTTTACCTGAGACTAATCAAAAGTATCTCGGCAAATATCAACCAGAATCACCAGAGAATTCACTTGATTCAGCTTTGCGTAAACATTTGATGATTAGGAGTAATTACGAGGCCTTTGTCTCTGGAGATGGTGCTTGTGCTGGCTGTGGAGAGAAAAGTGTTTTAAGAGCAGCAGTGTCACTAACAGAGGCATATATGCGCCCTATCTATCATAGGAAGGCCGAGCGTTTACGTGTAAAGGCGATCAGTTTACAGAAGAATGGTATACAGCTATTGAGGACTCTTAAAGATCAAAGTGAGGATGAGTATAAATGGTTTAAGCGAGCTGTTGCACATATTGTGATGGGACTTGGTGGTGAAAACGATCAAGACACATTGGATCGATTAGCAAAGCATGGACAGATAACTGATAATAGTTTATTAGATGCCTTGGTATCTGTTCTTAATCAAGATGCCTTTAATCATCAAGATCTGCAAGCAGTTGATGGGCGATTGCCAAATGGTATGTGCACGATGTATATGGGTGCTCATACTGGCTGCAATACGGTTTATGGCTCCACGCCACCTTCTAATCCTCATACTTACCCTTGGATGAATTCCTTATTTCAAGATGGTGCCACTATCAGTTGGCTGATGGGTGAATCAGCTGTATTTAGTCATGCAAGACGTTCCGTAACTCCTGAGCGACTAGCTACTGCACTGTTGGAACGAGACCAGAATGTTTTTAGTGAGCGTGAGTACTTTGAATTGACTCATTTAGATGATTCTCTGATGACTGATCAGGAAATACGAGAATTACCCAAAGTCTGGGCTATAGGAGGTGATGGAGCGATGGGAGATATTGGTTTCCAGAATGTTTCTAAGGTCGTTTTACAAAATCGACCAAATGTTAATTTGCTTATGTTGGATACCCAAGTCTATTCAAATACAGGAGGGCAAAATTCGGACAGTTCAATTATGTTAGGCGGATATGATATGAATCAGTTTGGAGAAGCTTCGCAGGGCAAATTAACCGAGAAAAAGAGTGTTGCTGAGGCCTTCACTTCTGGTCATGGCTCTCCCTTTATAGCCCAGGTTTCTATGGCAAATTCTGGAAAGATGTATAAATCAATCCTTGATGGACTTGAATATCGAGGCACAGCTTTTTTCCAGTGCTATACACCTTGCCAGCCTGAGCATGGAATTGGTGATGACATGAGTGCCCATCAGTCTCGGATCGTTCGAGATAGTCGGGCTATGCCTGAGTTCATTTATAATTCAAGATCCGGCGAAGTTATTCAGGATCTTTTAGAGCTCAAGGGCAATCCCTCTATCAATCGAGATTGGATGGTAACAAAATACAAGCTTGATGGGGAGAAATATAATATGACAGTTGCTCATTGGGCAGTAGGAGAGGCACGATTCCGAAAACACCTAAAGGAGATCCCAGAAGCGCAGTCAGGGGAATTTATTCATATAGAAAATATCTTGACTCTACTAAGCCAGCAAGATGTTGTTTATAGGCGTGTATTTGATAGGAATCACCATGCTTACGTACCTGATTGGGGTGTTTATTTTAAAATAGATATAAAGGGCAAGTTTAAATATTATGCGATTAGTCGGCAGATGGTACTTTTCCATGTTGAGAGGCGTAAGTCATGGCGCATGTTGCAGAGCCGTGCTGGTATACACAACATAGATTATGCAGCACAAAAGGTTTTGTTGAATAAGCTTTCTAATGGTGACCTTACTCGCGAAGACTTAATTAATCGTGGAGCTCAACTAATAGATGAGCAGATCATGGCTACCAATCAATAGACTCAATACCATTTAAGGTCGATTCTATCTTGTCTAAATTCTTTAATATCTCACTACTTAAAGTAACGCCAATCAGCTAGCTCTAATTACTACGCCTCTAATAACTGGTTAAAGCTTCTTTGTCTGCGCATGTTTTTATTTATAGTCCTTAGTGAAGTCATAGTTAAAAGGCACTGCCTCGGTTTTCAGTGGTAAAGCTCGCAGGTTTTAATCCCAACAAAACTTGCACCTCTGAAACATGGCCACTAGCTTTCTCATCACTCATCACATCAACATGGTGACTTTGTTCTTAGTTGGCTTGCTTGAGCTGCGAAGATTTAAATCAATTGCTCAATGACCTTGCAGCGTTTCCAAGCCCGCGTACATGTGAGTTTACGGTCCTCAGTATTAGACCCTGCTGGGGAAGCAACCCGCTCAGCTGCATCTCGCCTTGGGGTAGAGGGCATAACCAAACTACGCATAGGCAAAGCTGTCGATCTTGAGCTGGAGGCAACCAATGAGGCTGAGGCCCGCAAGCAGTTAGAACTGCTTAGCGATCGCTTACTTGCTAATCCAGTGATAGAGGATTGGAGCCTGGAGCTTCATCGCGACTCTTCAACTAGCGCCTGATCAAGTTATGACTATTGGTGTTGTTGTCTTCCCTGGTTCCAATTGCGATCGCGATGTGCGCTGGGCAGCTGAAGGATGTCTGGACATGCCTACGCGTTTTCTCTGGCATGAGACTCGTGAACTCAAAGGCCTTGATGCTGTAGTACTTCCTGGTGGCTTTAGTTACGGCGATTACCTCCGCTGTGGGGCAATTGCTCGCTTTGCACCGGTATTGGAGTCTTTGGTGGATTTTGTGGCTAGTGGTGGCAGGGTTCTAGGTATTTGCAATGGCTTTCAAGTCCTTACTGAATTAGGCCTGCTCCCAGGAGTTCTTACTCGCAACCGCAGCCTTCATTTCATCTGTGAGGACACGCCACTCACTGTGGCAAGTAATCGCACTTCATGGCTGCATGCGCGTTCTCGTGGCGATGCTTTAACTCTGCCAATCGCTCATGGTGAGGGTCGATATCAGTGCAATAACGACACCCTCCATCAATTGCAAGACGATGACGCTATCGCTTTGCGTTACGTCAGTAATCCAAATGGCTCTGTGGCAGATATTGCTGGCATAACAAACAAGCTCGGCAATGTGCTTGGCTTGATGCCCCATCCCGAGCGGGCTTGTGATCCTTTAATTGGCGGAGTTGATGGTCGAGGTTTGTTGCAGGCACTTCTTGGCTAATAAGTGATGCACCGCCGTTCTCTGTTTATGGGAGTTCCGGCTGCGTTGGTAGCCAATCTGGTTAGTTCGAGGCGAGGCCTTACTTCTACCTCAGCGTTAACTACACCTCAACCTCTAGCTGCACCGAATCCACTTCGACATGGTTCCCGCATTCGTGCGGTGAATACCGGCACCTGGATTGATCCTAGAACTGACTTTTTGCCATTAGTTGAGCGTTGTAAGGCTGAGGGCTGGCAACTTGAGTTGCCAGCTTCTTTGCATCGCAAGTGGAAGTGGTTTTCCGGGACTGATGCAGAACGACGCGTCGATTTGGAGGCAGCCTGGAGTGATCCCCGCATCGAGGCAATTTTTTATATCGGTGCAGGTTGGGGTTCTGCCAGGGTTCTAGAAGCAGGCTTCAACTTCTCCCGCCGCTCTCTTTGGTCGATAGGTTTCTCTGATTCTTGTTCTTTGCTGTTGGCCCAATGGGCTGCTGGATCTCGCGGTGCCATCCATGGATCCATCGCTGGACCAGATGCGCAGTGGCAGCGAACGGTCGATCTATTGACCGCTAGATCGGTAGCCCCGATAACAGGTAGAGGAATAATTGCAGGAATAGCTGTAGGCCCTTTGGTAGTAACAAATCTCACCGTGGCTACGCATTTGATCGGAACACCCTGGTTCCCCGATCTGCGTGGGACTTTGCTAGTTTTTGAGGACATTGGTGAGGCGCCATATCGCGTAGATCGCATGCTCACTCAATGGCGCAGTGTTGGCTTGTTTAAAGATGTAATCGGTTTAGCGATTGGTCGTTTTAATTGGCAAGGGGAAGAGGAACCTGGTGATTTCTCGATGTCCGCTATCGTCAAAGAACGGCTTTCTGATTTAGGAGTGCCACTTGTGATTGATCTTCCTGTAGGACATGGTCAGCCGAACCTTTCTTTGCCGCTTGGTGCTAATGCATGTCTTGACGGAAAGAATGGCTCGCTGATGTTACTGCCTTGAAAACCATCCCATCCTATTTAAAGTTGGGTGCAATTAATACAAAAGCTGTTATCGGCATTTTCACTATTGTTTAAATAAGTTAATGGTGATAACTTGTTCATTAGCTT
>Ga0208766_1000745_pt1 | contig 17836 bp, 17 predicted proteins | sample ETN01SmetaG_3_FD_185792 | JGI IMG/M metagenome (GOLD analysis project Ga0208766, IMG submission 185792) | Marine microbial and viral communities from oxygen minimum zone, Eastern Pacific Ocean - ETNP2014F12-01SV263 (SPAdes) (version 2) | ecosystem: Environmental > Aquatic > Marine > Oceanic ... | reverse complement strand
CGTTTTCAAAAAACATAGGCAACATAGATACTACAGCTAGCTCCGCTCCAAAATTGGCGAAATAAGTACTGTTTAGAGCGGCAACACTACTCCATGGGTATTTTTTATTTTCAAGAATCCCAGCCTTCAGGTCTGGTAAATTAATCTGAAGAATCTTAATGACATGAGCAATATAAATTATTGCTAATAAGACGTATATAGAATAAAGTGCTATTTCAGGTAAAAAGCGTTGTCCGTTGATTGTTACCTTTCCAATACGCCAAGCTAAAAGGCCCATGGCGCCTACTAAAGGAAATGACCAAACTATATACTGAACCAAATCTCCGTAAGAGGTAACTCTCATAGGCTCTGTTTTATTTGAAAACTTTATTTCTTTATCCGATGGGCAATCTTCTACCATAAAGGGGTAGGCAATACCATATATCAAACACACTAAACCATTAAGTAGTAAAGCATATCTCCAACCATCATCAGCAAAACCTAGCCAATCTTGAAAAACAGTAATTGCTAACCAAGGTAAAGTCATAGCTGCAAATGCTGATCCAAAATTACCCCAACCAGCATAAAACCCTTCAGCACGACCAATCATATCTTTTGGAAACCAAATTGCCATCATTTTAATTCCAATTACAAAACCAGCACCAATTGTTCCTAATAACAACCTAGAAACCAACAACTGAATAAAGGTGTCTCCAAAGGCAAAGAAAAACACAGGGATAGATGCTAAGACCATTAAAATAGAAAACACCCGTCTTGGTCCATATTTATCTATCAAAGAGCCTACAACAATTCTTGCTGGAATGGTCAATGCCACATTGCTAATCGCTAGGATTTTTATGTGGTCCTTTGTTAGCCAGTCTATTGAGTCAAGCATAGTTGTTGCAAGGGGGGCCATGTTGAACCAGACAAAAAATGTTAAGAAAAATGCAATCCATGTATAGTGCATTGTTCTAATCCTTGGTTGCTTAACATCTAATACATTAAACTCTTCCATAATTCAATTATATTAATTAATTTCTCTGTTATTATTTTTATCAGCCAATAAATTTTGGTATAAATAACGATTTTTATTCTGAAGTAAAATATGATATATCTCATATTTATAAGCAGAGTTAACCCCTAATATTGTAGGATACAAAAAAGAAATATGAAAAAAGAAATAATCGCTAAAAAGGTTGAACAAAGCCAACTAGTAGAGCAAACTTTTGATTTTTGGTTTAACAATAAAGACTCACATATACGCTCCCCCTTTCCGGAATACATCCGCCCAGATTTAAAACGAATAGCCACACAATCTTTTCATAATTGGATCAATGGGCTAAGTAGTGGTGCTGAAAAAGAGCTTAATGATGAGATTATTGGTGAAAAGTTTGAGGAAATTATTTTCGAAGAGGGGCTTAAATTAGTCCTTACTGAGGATGAAAAAATAAGTATAAACTACCCTTTTTTACCCAAGATAAACGACGAAATAAATTCTGACGACAAGCTGGGAAAAAGTGTTATTATTGATAGGTCTGTTGGCAAAGAGGGTGATCATATTTTTTTAATTGTAAGCCTTGAGAAGGTTGCTAATAAAGAGCGTTGGGAAACTAAATTTGAATTACCAAAATAAGCAAGGTTGGGATTGTCTTCAATGCAAATTTCTAAATGACCATATGTGTCTTCCTCATAATATGGCGATATTATATAGCTTTCATCAAAAATATCTACTCTACTATCTTGTCTGATTTATAGTGGTAGCGTTCGAGAATATCGCCTTGACTGTCCCAATGAATAAATTCTCCGTTTAGTTGGTCGTTTTCATATTTAGACTGTGTCGCTTTCCGTCCCTGCCTATCATAAGTCGTCCAAATTCCTATTCGTTTCCCTTTATCAAAACGCCCCTCCATTTTCTTTTGTCCGTTTTGGTAATACCACACCCATAAGCCGTTATTTTTGCCTCTAACAAAATCTCCTGTTTTTCGAACCTGTCCGTTATCGTAGTTTTTTGGTTGATCCTTGTTAGAAAAATGAATAATTGACCAGACGATTAAAATAAATGCCATGATGACTTTATGATAACTATTGTAATTAAATGCTGCCATTTTTAGTCGTGTCTAGCGCCTTTAAAAATTCTAAAAATATGCAACAAAGAGGGAAATAGGGCTTCCATGCTTTCTTTCGCTCCTTTTGTAGAGCCTGGTAGGGTAAGTATTAATGTTTCATCTACAACCCCAGCAATTCCTCTTGAGAGCATGGAGTATGGTGTTCGTTCTTGCCCAAATGTTCTTGCCGCTTCCATTATACCTGGTATTTCTCTATCCAACATGGGGCGAATAGCTTCAGGCGTAATATCTCTAGGTGATAAGCCTGTTCCACCAGTAAATATTAAAAGGTCAATCTTTTTATCCACCTGTGTTTTGGTTATGGATTGAATGTCATTTATCTTGTCGGGGATAACGGTATATTCATGAATTAATACCTCACATTCTTCTAGTTTTTTGATTATCTCTTTTCCTGCCTTATCCTCTTTGTTTCCTGAGGAAATACTATCAGAGCAGACCACTACCGCAGCGTTTATGTCTTTTCTGTATTTATCTTTAAAATCTGACCTACCCCCTCTTTTTTCTAATAGCTTTATATTATTTATTTCTACCCCTTTATCTATAGGTTTAAGCATGTCGTACAAGGTTAGCGCCACCAAAGATGCGCCATGCATAGCTTCCACCTCAATGCCTGTTTTGTATATTGTTTTAACCTCCATATTAATATAAATTTCCATGGCTTTTAGCTCATAAGAAATATTGGTGTATTCAATGGGTATGGGATGGCAATCCGGAATGAGCTCAGCTGTTTTTTTCACCCCTAACAAGCCTGCAGCTCTGGCTATCTCTAAAACATTTCCTTTGGGAACAGCCATATTTTTTATCGCCTCAATGGTTTCTTTTTTACTTACCCTTACAATTGCTTGAGCATGAGCGTATCTTAGGGTGGGGTGCTTGTGTGTAATGTCTCTCATAATATCTAATTATTAACTTTCCATTGGTGGGTGTTATCTACAAATATTTCTTTGCCGAAAACAGGAGCCTTTTTCTTTATTTCTTCAACCAAAAAATGCAGTGCTTTAGAAGAGTCTTCTCTGTGTGATGAAGAAACAAAAACAAACAAACAGACCTGACCCACCTCAACAATATTTAGGCTGTGATAAATGTGTAAACAAACTAAATCGAACTTTTTAAAAGCAGCCTCCCTTATGGTGTTAAGCTCTTGTGTGGCCATCTCTTCATAGGCTGAATAATCAATTGCTTTTACTTTTTTACCATCTATAATATCAGCTCTTACTTGCCCTAAAAATATTTGATGGGCACCAATAGTCGTTTTGCTTTGGTGTTTTGAAATTGACTGAGCAATAAAGTCTGCCTGTATAGGGCCGTCAACAAATGGTGTTTTTCTTTTTTTTGTATGTGTTTCTATTAACATAATTTTTCTGTTTTAGTGTTTGGAAGCTCACTAACCCAAGCAAAAATGCCGCCTTTTAAATTATATGCATTGGAGTAATGGGCTGTTTTTTGAAGGCTTAAAAGTGCTTGGCGACTTCGTGTTCCACTTTGACAATACACTACAGTAAAAGTGTCTTTTTGTATATCTGAAAGCGGAATTTTAAGCTGCTCTAATATTTTAATTTTGGGTTGCTCGTTTTTACTTCGTACATCAACAAACTGAATTTTTTGCCCATTTTTTAAGCGTTCTAGTAACTCTTTTGGCTTAATTTCTTTTATTAAATTACAGGGGGTTGAAAAATCATGCTTGTTAAATTCTTTAATTGGAAAAAGTGTGTGTTCCTTCTTTTTCAAATCAATTAACCTTGTTTGATTGGTTAATGTATTAATCAACATTATTTTTCCAGAAAGTGGTTGGCCTATATGTAGTATCAGCTTAATAACCTCGTTAGCTTGGAGACTGCCAATTATTCCAGCTAACACCCCCAATACTCCAACTTGGGAGCAGTTGTTGTTCTCTCCTGGTGAGTCCGGAAATAAGCATCGATAGCTTGGACCATCTTTGTAGTTAAAAACAGATATCTGACCCTCGTATTTGTATATAGAGGCAAAAACAACCGGCTTTTTTGTAAGTATAGAGATATCATTGATAAGGTAGCGACTTTCGTAATTATCTGTGGCGTCAACTATAATATCATAGTCTTTAAATAAGGTAATTGCGTTATGTTGGTTAAGTCCTTCTGGGTATGCTTCAATGCAAATATGAGGGTTGAGTTCGGTTGCTTTTTCTTTAGCAACAATAGCTTTGTTTCTGCCCAAGGATATGTGAGTAAATAATATTTGTCGTTGTAGGTTGTTCTCCTCAACTACGTCAAAATCAACAACCCCAATCTTGCCCACCCCAGCGGCTGCTAGGTATTGCAAGACAGGGCACCCCAAACCCCCAGCACCAATTATTAATACTTTAGCTTTTTGTAATTTTTCTTGACCAATATATCCTATTTCGCTTAGCAAAATATGACGACTATATCGGTTTTTTTCTTGATCTGTTAGTCCCATATTTTTATTTTTAGCCACCAGCAAAGGGGGGTAATAACGCTATTTCGTCTTGGTCTTTTAATGTTGGATTATTTTCTGTTATTGTTTGATTGTGAGTAAACTTATAGATTGCAGTTTTTAGTGGTTTGTATTTTTTTAATAATATATCATGAAGTTTGTCCATGCTTTGGTTTTCTTTCAATACAATTACTTCCTGTCTACAAAAAGTAATCTCTGCTATAGAGCCAAAATAATTAACAGTAATGTTTGTGTTTTTCATAGTCTTCGGGGGTGTTAATGTTGATTAATAGTTTTTCATGAAAAAAAGGTAAGTCGTCGCTTAGTTCTACTGTTTTCACATTCAATAAAGGAAGCGCGTCTTTTACCCTTAGTTTTTTTTGTTCAAGTAGGTTTTTAAACACGACCAAACAAGATGATTTATATATCGCTGTAAGAGGATATATTTTGCCTTTGTAGGAGGGCACAACAGCCTCATAGCCATTAGATTGGGTAATCAAAAACGAGATTAGTTCTGGGGTTATAAACGGACTATCACAGCTTACAAAAATATTCCACTCGGTGTTTGATATTGTCAGTCCGTTACATATACCTGAAATGGGTCCGCTGTTTTTTATTTGGTCCGAAAAGACGGGGTAACCAAAGTGGTTAAAGTTATCGTTGTTTGCTAATATGAAAATAGGTTTAGCGTGAGGTAATAAGGCTTGAATTACATGTTCTATCATTGGTTTTCCATTATGACTCAACATCCCTTTATCCACGCCCATACGCCTACTTTCGCCACCTGCCAAAACAAAACCTGTAATAAATTGATGGTCTATCATACTAAAATAAGTTTTATGCTTGCTATAGCTAACACAAAGGCCAAGACATAACTAAGCTTGTGATTATTAAATTTCATACTTCCAAAATAACCTCCCAAAAGCCCCCCTACGACAGCTAATAATAAAAATAATGGCATTTGATGATCTATTATGAATTGTCCGCTCCATAAGATTCCCGTAAGAGCTGCTGCTGAATTAACCCAAATAAATAAGGCTGAAACTGCTGCTGTTGACTTCATTTTCCCCCACTTAAATAACAAAATTACAGGGCTTAAAATGATGCCGCCACCAATACCTATCATTCCTGAAAATAAGCCTATTATAGCTCCTATAACCAGCCCTTGCCAAAGTTTTAGCTCCTTTATTGACTTACTTTCTTTACCAAAAAATCCTAAAAGACGAAAGATTGAAAACAACAGTAGTATAGCTAATATTTGTTTGTATAGTGCAATATTTATGTTTATTAGTCCACCCAAAAAAGCTGCAGGAACAGATGTAATGGCAAAAGGATAAAATAAACGCCATTTGAAGTATTTCGATTGATAAAAATAATAAAAAGAAATGCCCGCAACAAATAAATTTAAAATCAATACGGTTGGTTTCATTACGCTAACGGATATCCCAAATATTGCCATAAGAGCAAGGTAACCACTAGCACCTCCGTGACCGACAGATGCATATAAAAAAGCTACCAACGGAAGAAGTATGTAAAACAAGTCAGATATCTCCATTTTGTAACTCTTTTAGTTGATTTTCAAATTTTTGACTTAAATACTGATTGTGCTTATCGCTGAGTTCCTCAAAAAGTTTAATCGCTTTATGTCCATATTCTGTTAAAGTTGTTCCCCCTCCATCTTTTCCACCTGAAGATTTTTTTACTAATGGTTTAGGTGAGGTTTGGTTCATTGATTTAACCAGTTTCCACGCTTTTAAATAAGACATATTCATTGACTTTGCTGCTTTGGTAATAGAGCCTAACCTATTGATAGCGTGTAATAAAGCCACCCGACCCTCTCCTAAAAAAGTGCCTTCTTTACCCACAACCCACAATCTGCTTTTTACTGTTAGATGTTTCATAGAGCGTTATATTAAATAGAATACAACGTTCAAATTTATGATTATGTGAAAGATTAAAATATGATATAAGTCATATAAATCATATGCTTGGAAGTATGTATGTGATTAGCTTATCCCCTACTTTTATTTCTTGCTCATGACCAGGCAAATAAACTAAAGCGTTGGCTAGCGAGAAGGTGTGAAGCATGGCTGAGCTTTGTCCCTCTAATAAATGAACCTCGTTTTGGTTGGCTTTAGCCTTTAAAAATTGGGGTCTTATTCCCTTTTTTGTAAAGTTATTTCGTGAAATCAATTCTCTTTTTTCTAGTTCACCATCTGATACACCACTCATCTTTTTAATTGCAAAAAGAACATATTGGTAATAACATATTAATGATGCTGATGGATTTCCTGGTAAACCAAAAAATAGGGTTTTATCCTTTTTTCCGAAAAACAAGGGTTTCCCTGGCTTTTGATTTACCTTATAAAAAAGCTTTTTAACGCCAATTTTTTCAAGTGCTGTTTCTACATAATCGTAATCTCCAACCGATATTCCTCCACTTATTAAGACAATGTCCGAATCTTTTGATGCTAACTCTAATTCTTTTATCGTGCTATCTAGGTCGTCTTTTACCCAAGCGATTTTACTTGCCTTATATCCGCTTGTTTTTAGCGCTGAGCTTAACATCTGTGAATTGCTTTCGTATATTTTTCCTTGTTCAAGTTTTTCTGTTGGACGGCTCAGCTCATTGCCTGTAACCACTATGCTGATAGTGGGCTTTTTATATGCTTTTATCTTTGTAATTCCTAGTGCCGACAAAAACCCTATTCCTGCAGCGTTTATTAACGTACCCTTACTTAGTGCTAAGTCGTCTTTTTTTATTTGTTCGCCAATTGTTCGAATGTTTTCTCCCGAAGCAGGAAGTTTATCGAGCTTTATACGTTTACCTTTAGCAGTAACTTTTTCTTGCATAACAACCGCACTAGCTCCATTGGGAATCATTGCTCCAGTAAAAATTCGAACACACTCTCCCTGCTTTAGTTCTGTGTTATTGAAATCCCCAGTTTTTACTTCTGCGGCCAATTTAAATTCTATAGTTGGCTGGGCTGAAAAACAAACGGCGTACCCATCCATAGCTGACCGGTTAAATGATGGTAAATGTATTGGGCTTAAAACATTTTGTGAAAGAACAAAGCCCAAAGAGTCGGTTGTGTGTAAAACCTCTTCTTTTAGCATTGGGATATGTTTACTTATTAGTGATTTGGCTTCTTCAATAGTAATCATAAGAAAAGTGTTTTACTTAATAATTTATCAATAGCTATTAACGAAACCAAATGTACAAATTATGTTTTCACAACAATTATTTATAAATACTTTTTAGTAAGGCTACATTTGAGGTTCATTTCATTTATGAGTTCATTTAAATAAAAAAGCCTCCTTTTAGGAGGCTTTTTGTACTGAAGGCGGGACTTGAACCCGCACGGATATTACTATCCATTGGATTTTAAGTCCAACGTGTCTACCAATTCCACCACTTCAGCATTATATATTAATCTCTTCTGGAGCGAAAGACGGGATTTGAACCCGCGACCCTCACCTTGGCAAGGTGATGCTCTACCCCTGAGCTACTTTCGCAATATTTAAATGAACATACACTATATTAGTGCGGATGCAAATTTATAACAATTTAGGTAAAAGCAAAGAGAATTTTAAAAAAACGATGGTATTCTTCTAATCCCCTAAATCTGTAATTTTCCTTTTAATTTCACTTAATTTCAATAATGCATCCATAGGGGTCATTGAATTAATATCAATATTTAATATCTCCTCTTTTATCTCCTGTAAAGCTGGATCATCAAGTTTAAAAAATTCTAATTGAATATCTTTCTCTATTAATTTTATTTCTTTATTAAGCTGTTCGTTAGAATGAGATTTTTCAAGTTTTTTGAGTATAGAATTAGCTTTATTCAAAACTCTTTTTGGCATTCCTGCCATTTTAGCAACATGAATACCAAAACTATGCTCACTTCCTCCTGGTACTAACTTTCTTAAAAACAAAACATCATTTTTTTCTTCTTTTATAGATACATTATAATTTTTAATTCTATCATATGACAAAGTCATCTCATTGAGTTCATGGTAGTGAGTTGCAAACAAAGTTTTAGCTTTAGCTGAATGATCATGTAAAAACTCGCTAATAGCCCATGCAATTGATATCCCGTCATAAGTGCTTGTTCCTCTTCCAATTTCATCAAGAAGTATTAGACTTCTATCAGAAATATTATTAAGAATTGTAGCTGTCTCATTCATCTCTACCATAAAAGTAGACTCACCCATAGATATATTATCACTAGCGCCAACCCTAGTAAAAATTTTGTCAATTATCCCCATTTTTAATTTTTTTGCAGGAACAAAAGATCCTATCTGAGCCATAATTACTGTAAGTGCCGTTTGTCTTAAAAGAGCAGATTTTCCAGACATATTAGGGCCTGTTATCATAATTATTTGCTGGTTTTCTCTATCTAAAAACAAATCATTTTCCACATAAGGGTTTTCAGCAGGCAATTGCTTTTCAATAACTGGATGTCTTCCTTGAGAAATATTTATATCATATGATTGATCTATCTCTGGCATACAATAATTGTTTTCCTTAGCAGTTTGAGCAAATGATGAAAAACAATCTAACTCAGAAATAACTAATGCATTATTTTGAACAACCTTAATGAACTTATACATTTTACTAATTAGCTCCTGAAAAATCTTTATTTCAAGTTCTAATATTTTCTCTTCTGCCCCTAAAATTTTAGATTCATATTTTTTTAAATCTTCAGTTATATAACGCTCAGCATTCACTAAAGTTTGTTTTCTTATCCAATGTTCTGGAACTTTATCCTTATGAGTATTTCTAACTTCTATGTAGTAGCCAAAAACATTATTAGAAGAAATTTTTAATGAAGGTATCCCCGTAATTTCACTTTGCTCCTGCAACATTTTGTCTAAAAAATCTTTGCTTGAAAATGCTATGCAGCGCAAATCTTTTAATTCTTTAGAAAAATTTGAGGAAATAGAATTTCCTTTTAAAATATTAGCTGGAGCTTGTTCATTTAATGTCTTTTCAATAAGTGCCCTAAGTTGATTGCAATTATCCAAAGAACTTGATAATTCCTTTAAAGGTTTTGCTTTTGATTTTTTTAATAATTTTTTAATAGGTTCTATTGCCGCTAGTGAGTTTTTTAATTGAATAACTTCTCTTGGATTTATTTTCCCCGTAGCAGCCTTTGAAATTAATCTTTCTAAATCTCCAATTTCCCTGATATTGTCTTGAATAATATTTAATGATGATTCATTGTCTATTAAATATTTAACTGTCAAGTGTCTCTTTTGAATTAATCTAATATTCTTAGATGGTAAGGCTACCCATCTCTTAAGAAGTCTTCCTCCCATAGGAGAAATAGTTTGATCAATTACATCTATTAAACTTTTGCCTTCACTAGAGAATGAGTGGAATATTTCTAAGTTTTTAATTGTAAACCCATCCATCCATACATAATCATCCTTTGGAATTCTATTTATAGAAGTAATATGATTTATTTTCTGATGCTGTGTCTCACTCAAATAGTGCATTATGGCTCCAGCAGAAATAAGTCCGTCTTTTAATTTTTCTACACCAAAACCTTTTAATGATTTTGTTTTAAAATGATTACACAAAGATTCGATTGCAAAATCATACTGATAGACCCAGTCCTCTAGAAAAAACAATTGAAATTTGTTGTTGAATTTTGATAAAAAATTTAATTTCCTCTGTTTTGAAATAAGTATCTCACTGGGACTAAAGTTTTCTAATAATTTATCTATATAATCAATTGAACCTTCAGCAATTAGAAATTCACCTGTAGATATGTCTAAAAAAGACACTCCTATGTTATTGCCAAGATATACAGATGCTAGAAAATTATTTGACTTTGGATTTAATACCCCATCTATTGTTGCTAAACCAGGGGTTACGAGTTCAGTTACTCCTCTCTTAACAATAGTTTTTGTAAGCTTAGGATTCTCTAGCTGATCACATATAGCAACCCTTTTCCCAGCTTTAACTAATTTTGGCAAATAGTTGTTTAAAGAATGATGTGGAAATCCTGCAAGCTCAGTTTCACTTTGACTGCCCGCACCTCTTTTGGTTAAAATAATATCTAATATCCTTGATGTTATAATAGCATCTTCTCCAAAAGTTTCATAAAAATCTCCTACTCTAAATAACAAAAGAGCATCAGGGTGTTTAGCTTTAATAGCATTGTATTGCTTCATTAATGGAGTTACTTTTTTTACAGTTTTTTCCAAGAGAATCTTATTTATTAATATTATTTTTACTTAAATATAGCCCTTGCTAATGTAACTAATATTTGTTTTTTTAAAAACTGATTATTAGAAATAATTAAAAATGAGAAAATTAAAAAATATAGAGCTTAACAGATTATCAATTGAAGAATTTAAAAATGCTAAGAAAACTCCTATTTCAATTATTCTTGACAATATTAGAAGCCTAAATAATATTGGAAGCATATTTAGGAGCGCCGATGCCTTTCTTATAAATAAAATATATCTATGTGGGATAACTGCAAAACCTCCAAATAAAGATATTCATAAGACAGCATTAGGAAGCACTGATTCAGTTAATTGGGAATATCATAATAATATTTTAGACCTAATAGGTACATTAAAGGAAACTGATATAAAGATTATTTCTGTTGAACAAGCAGAAAACGCAATACCTCTTAAGAGTTTTAAATGTGAAAAAAATACAAATTTTGCATTTGTGTTTGGGAATGAAGTTAAGGGTATTTCTCAAGAAGTAATTAATTCAAGTGATCAAGTTATTGAAATTCCCCAATATGGCACTAAGCACTCATTTAATATATCCGTTTCAGTTGGAATTGTCTTATGGGATATTTATAATAAAATTAACTAGTTATTTGATCTAAAATTGATAAGTAGTCCAATCTATTCTCTACAAAATCTAAATTCGTTATATCAATTATCTTAATGTTAAGATCTGGCCTAGACTTAAAAAATTCAAAATATTGTGAATTTATTTGGGAAAGATATTCATTACTGATTCTATTTTCATAATCTCTCCCTCTATTATTAATATTTTTTTGTAACCTAGGTATTTCTTGATTTAGAAAGACAAATAAGTCTGGTTTAAGAATTTCCTTATACATGTCGTAAAAAAGTTTTCTGTATAAAGAGAACTCATCAACATTTAAATTTACTTTTGAAAAAATTAGTGATTTGTGAATATCATAATCACTTATTATTAACTCATTGAAAATATTTAGCTGAGATAAATCCTCTGAAATCTGCTGGTATCTTTCAGATAAAAAAGACATTTCAAGCGTAAAAGCATATCTTTCAGGATCCATATAGAATTTGGGCAAAAATGGGTTATCAGCATATCTTTCTAATATTAATTTTGAATTAAAATCAATTGCTATTTTTTTTGATAAGCTAGTTTTTCCAGCGCCTATATTTCCCTCTATTGCAATATACTTATACTTACTTATTTTTATCTTATCCTTAGGATTGAAAACTTTTAAATTAGTTTTTTCTACTCGACTAGTGTCTTTGCAGTTTCCTAACATTTCTGGAATGCTCTCTTTAGTAATTGGATGATTTATTTTTGGATCAATTTCTAATAATGGTGTTAATACAAATTTTCTGTCTTGCATTTTTGGATGAGGCACTCTTAACAAACTAGAATTTATTACCATATCTTCGATAAAGACAATATCTATGTCTATAATTCTAGATTCAGGTGCATTTTTTTTAGTTCTTACTCTCCCTAAAGTTTTTTCAATATCTAACAAGATTTGCATTATGTGGCTAGGAATATCATTTGAAAATATACTAATACAAATATTTAGAAAATCATCACCCTTAAACCCTATTGCTTCCGTATTATAAATACTAGAGATAGTTTCAACAACTGCTACTTTTAGATGAATTAATTCTATTGCCTTTTCAAGATTTTTTAATTTATCTCCAATATTTGATCCAATTGAAATATGTATTTTTTTGTAATCATCCATAGTCTATGGGCAAATTAAATAAAAGAAATTCATTTATTATCTTTGGTTGAATAAAATTTATGAAAATAAAAGATAAATTATTAGCTCAAAAAATTTATTTGATTCTAGGATCCTTATTTATAACATCCTTAGTCGTTTCAAATTTGATTTTTCAAAAATTCTTTTATTGGCACCCCTTCGAAATAGAGATTTTTGGAGAAAAATTATTTGAATTATCAGTTGGGATTCTTCCTTATCCAATAACATTTTTAATAACAGATTTAATAAGTGAAATTTATGGGAAAAAAAGAGCTAATTCAATTGTAACTGTAGGAATTTTTGCTTCAATTTTTTCAATATTGATTATATATGTTGCTAATTCAGTACCTGCAATAGATGGTTCGCCAGTAAATGACGTACTGTTTAACAATGTTTTTGGAAGTACAGTTATAGCTGTATTTGCAAGTATGATAAGTTATTTGTTTGCTCAATTTATTGATATACAAATCTATCATTTTTGGAAAAATCTAACTAAAGGGAAGATGTTATGGTTAAGAAACAACTTTTCGACATTTTTTTCTCAATTTATTGACACATTTACAATTATTCTTCTTCTTTGTTTATCAAATGTTCTCTTGTGGGATCAGTTTTTAGGTTTATTAATTTCAGGATTTCTATTTAAAATTCTCATTGCAATAATTGATACGCCTTTTCTATATCTAGGAGTATATTTGTTTAGAAGAAGATTTAATCTAAAAATAAATGAAGAAATTAATATTGATTAGAGAGAAATCTCAATTAAAAATCCCTCATGTGCTCTAACATTCAAAACTTTATTTTCTTCAAATATTAAATATTGCCCCTTAATCCCTTTTAAGATTCCTTTAATCACTTTAGCCTTTTTTAATTTTAAAGATTCTGGTTTAGATGGGGATTCTAGAATTGGGAAATTTATATTAGTTATCTTATCCTTTTTTAGAAAATAATGTATTAAATGATTTGGAATGAAGTTTTTAGCTTGACTTTTATAATTTAATATGTTATCACTTGTATTCTTATTAATTAACATCTTTCTCCAATTTGTTTTGTCAGAAATATATTTTTTTATTGCTACCTCAGAAATGCCAGCTAAGTATCTATTCGGAACCTCTATAATTTCGATCGCCTGATGTGCTCCTTGATCAATCCATCTGTGTGGCATCTGGCTTTTTCTTGTAACTCCAACCTTTATATTTCCTGTATTGGCTAAATATACAATATGAGGCTGTAGTTGAATCTCCTTTTCATAATCAAGATCTCGATCTTCTATATTTAAATGAGCCTTACTTAATTCAGGTTTAATTATCCAATCAGCAGCCTGCGGTGCCTGAAAGAAACAATTTTTACAAAATCCCTGTCTAAATATTTCAATGTCAGAATTACATGAGAGACATTGATAACCAATAGCCTTTATTTGTATTTCCTTGTTTAGTAATTGATTTATACACAAAATATCATCTTCAAAATTCAGATAATACCTTACAGGGCTATCAAATTCAGAAATCATTTTTTTTATTACACCATGAAAATGCATGAAAATTTGCTAAATTTAGTTGAATAAAAGTAAGAAAAAAAGTGTCAAATCCATTTATAAATTCAATTGCATCTTGGTTTTTAAAAAAGAGATATCATCAAATTGAATTATTTATTAAGTACCCTAATGAAGTTCAAAATGATGTTTTATTAAATCTTCTAAATACGGCTAAAGATACATTAATAGGTGGTCAGTATGATTTTAAATCAATTAAGAATTACCATGATTTTTCTAATAGAGTGCCTGTATATAAATATGAAGATTTTGCAGAAAAGATAGACAGAGCAAGAAAAGGAGAAAACAATATTTTTTGGCCAAGTAAAATTAAATGGTTTGCTCAGTCTAGTGGTACTACCAATTCTAAAAGCAAATTTATCCCTGTTAGTCAAGAATCATTAGATGAATGTCACTATGCTGCTGGTAAAGATCTTTTATGCATGTATCTAAATAATAATGAAAATTCAATGTTATTTTCTGGAAAAAGTTTAAGACTTGGAGGAAGTAAATCTCCATATGAAAAGAATGGGACCTATTATGGTGATCTATCTGCGATTTTAATTGATAACATGCCCTTATGGCTTGAATTTAGTAGTACCCCTAGTAACAAAACAACATTAATTCATGACTGGGAAAAAAAAATAAAAGCAATTCTTGATGAAACTATGTCAGAAAATGTTACTAGTCTAGCAGGAGTTCCATCATGGATGCTTGTAGTATTAAATAGAATATTAGAAAAATCAAAAAAGAAAACTATTATTGAAATTTGGCCAAATTTAGAAGTTTATTTTCATGGAGGTGTAAATTTTAAGCCGTATATAAATCAATATAAATCTATAATTGGCAATGATAAAATGAAGTACTATGAAATATATAATGCTTCTGAAGGTTTTTTTGCAATACAATATGAAAATAGTTCAAATGAACTATTGTTAATGTTAGATTATGGTATTTATTATGAATTTATTCCCATGAGTTCGTATAAGTCTAAAGAAAAAAATATTATACCTCTAGAAGAGATTAAACTAAATGTAAACTATGCTATTTTAATTTCAACAAATGCTGGTCTTTGGAGATATGAGATTGGTGACACAATAAAATTTACCTCTAAATCTCCATATAAAATCATTGTTACAGGTAGAACAAAACATTATATTAATGTCTTTGGAGAGGAGGTCATTATTGAAAATACTGATAATACTATTAGCAAAATATGTAAAAAACATAATCTAGAAATAGTAGATTATACAGTCGCTCCGATTTTTATGAAGGGGAAAGAAAAAGGCGGTCATGAATGGTTTATTGAATTTAAAAAATCAATACCAAAAAACATTAATATTCAAGAAGAAATAGATAATGCATTAAAAAATGAAAATTCAGATTACGAAGCAAAGAGATATAAAGATTTTACACTTAATCCCCCTAAAGTAACAATTGGTAAAAATGGCGTTTTCTTTAAATGGCTTAATAAAAAAAATAAAATCGGAGGCCAAAACAAAGTGCCAAGATTAGCTAATAATAGAGATCTTATTGAAGAATTAATTAAACTTAATAGTTAGGATGCAGCCTTTAATTTTTCTAAACTAATCCTAGATAATTGCTCATCTGCATATTTTTTAGTGATATGCAGTTTTTTCTTATCACTCCCAGGAAAATTAAACATTGCGTCATTTAAAATTTCTTCACATAGAGATCTAAGACCTCTTGCACCTAAATTATAATCAACAGCTTTCTCAACTATAAGGTTTAATGCTAATTCGTCGATCTTTAACTCTATCCCATCCATTTCAAATAATTTAATGAATTGTTTAATAAGAGCATTTTTTGGTTCTGTTAATATTTTTCTAAGAGCTTCCTTGTTTAAAGGGTTCATGTAAGTTACTACCGGCAATCTGCCAATTATTTCAGGTATTAATCCAAATTCTTTCAAATCTTTTGGGTTAATAAATTGGAGTACATTTTGATTTGATTTAGTATCTACCTTAATAGATTTATATCCGATTACATTAAAATTTAATCTTTTTGAAATTAATTTTTCAATTCCATCAAATGCTCCTCCAGCAATGAACAATATTTTTTCAGTATTAATTTCAACAAATTTTTGATCTGGATGTTTTCTTCCACCTTTAGGTGGAACATTAACTATAGTCCCCTCTAATAATTTTAACAATGCTTGTTGAACTCCTTCTCCAGAAACATCTCTAGTAATAGAAGGATTATCACTTTTTCTTGCTATTTTATCAATCTCATCAATAAATACAATTCCTTTCTCAGCTTTTTCAACATTGTAATCTGCTGTTTGTAAGAGCTTCGTTAATATTCCTTCAACATCTTCGCCAACATATCCGGCTTCAGTAAGGACTGTTGCATCAACTATGGCTAAAGGAACGTCTAACATTTTTGCAATTGTTTTTGCAATCAATGTCTTTCCAGTACCTGTTTTTCCAACCATGATGATATTACTTTTTTCTATTTCAATTTCATCTGATTTTAATTGGTTTATTCTCTTATAATGATTATATACTGAAACAGAAATAATTTTTTTAGTATAATCTTGGCCAATAATATAGTCGTCTAGAAAGCTTTTAATTTGTTGGGGCTTCAGTAATTCAGAATCTTTTGATTCAGTTGTTTTTCCTTGCTTTGATTCTTGAAGAATAATTCCATTTGCTTGCTCAATACACTCATCACATATATGTGCATCTATTCCGGCAATTAACAAAACTGTTTCAGCCTTTTTTTTACCACAAAAAGAACAGTGTAGTTCAGCCTTACTCATTGAAGAATTTATTCTTTAGTTAATATTTCATCTATCATTCCATATTCAAGAGCTTTATCGGATTTCATCCAATAATCTCTATCACTATCTGCGTATACCTTCTTATAATCCTGTCCAGTATGTTTGCTAATAATCTTATAAAGTTCCTCCTTTAAAGTAAGAATTTGCTTAGTAGTTATTTCAATATCACTTGCTTGACCTTGTGCCCCCCCAAGAGGTTGGTGTATCATAACTCTTGAATGAGTTAATCCACTCCTTTTACCCTTTTCTCCGGCACATAAAAGCACTGCTCCCATTGAAGCTGCCATTCCAGTACATATTGTAGCTACATTCGGTTTTATCAACTGCATAGTATCATAAATTCCTAGTCCGGCATAAACACCTCCACCAGGAGAATTAATATATATCTGTATATCTTTAGATGAATCTGTACTTTCTAAAAACAATAATTGAGCTTGGATAATATTTGCTACTTGGTCATTTATTCCTGTTCCTAAAAAAATTATTCTATCCATCATCAATCTAGAAAAGACGTCAAATACAGCTATATTCATTGGTCGTTCCTCAATAATATTAGGAGTTAATCCAACAGGATACATGCTGCTTATTATTTTATTATAATAAGTGCTGCTTATTCCTTGATCTTTAGTAGCAAATTTTTCAAATTCTTTGGCGAAGTCCATCTTATCTGTTCAATTATTTAATTATAAATATAGTAATTTTAAATTAGGAAGGATATGCTTCTTTCATGAACTGCTCATAGGTTAATTCCTTTGATTTAATATTAGTATTTTCCTTAAAGAAATTTAATATCCGAGTGCTAGTTAATTGTTCTGTTAATCGCTTAATTTCATCTTTATTTTGCATAACTCTTGCAACTATATCATCTAATTCCTTTTCAGAAGGATTAGATTGGCCATATTGACTCATTTGCTTCCTTATTAAGTCCTTTGTATAAGACTTAAGATCATCAAAATTAACTTGTAAATTATTTTCAGTAACCAAT
>Ga0208766_1000736_pt1 | contig 17879 bp, 13 predicted proteins | sample ETN01SmetaG_3_FD_185792 | JGI IMG/M metagenome (GOLD analysis project Ga0208766, IMG submission 185792) | Marine microbial and viral communities from oxygen minimum zone, Eastern Pacific Ocean - ETNP2014F12-01SV263 (SPAdes) (version 2) | ecosystem: Environmental > Aquatic > Marine > Oceanic ... | reverse complement strand
TATTAGGGCACCAACAGCTTCAGCCTGTAGTATATCAACTTTTCCATTAATAAACGCTCTTTTAGTGAACTCGCCGGGGTTAGCAAGCCGTGCACCGTTTTCTAATATGAGATCCATTATCATATCTACTAGGGATGGGTTTCCGTGGCATGATATTTCAACTAAATCATCACCTGTATATGAACGCGGATTTTTATAATAAGTTATTAAGCACCGATCTAGCGAATTACCCCTGGAGTCGTATAGGTATAATAGGGTGGGGGTTCTATTTTTTAGTGTAGTACCCTTTGAAATGGTTTTAATTATAGCTATTGCTTTTGGACCGTTTAGCCTTATTAGCGCAATTCCACTATGGCCATATGGAGTAGCGGGGGCCACAAATGTAGCATCCCCGTGGTTCATTTTTTTAGTGATATACCCAAACCGGTAGGATTGGGGTTTGGTATTAAATATTTCTGCTGAAGAATAGATAGTAGATTAAAAATGAAATAATACAGATTTAACCCTGATGGAAAACGATAAAATAGAAACAAAAAGAATGCATTCATTACATACATCATTGTTTTTTGTTGTGAATCTGCATTAGGAGCCGCCATCATTTTTTGTTGAATGAACATGGTAGAGCCCATTAATACTGGAAGTATATTAATGGGAAACCCACCAATTTCAAATAGTGTGTCTGGAACACTAAGATCAGATATCCATCCAAAAAATGGTGCACCCCTAAATTCTATTTTTGATCTAAATATTGAAAATACCGATACTAGAATAGGCATTTGAATTAACATTGGCAAGCAACCACCCATAGGGTTGGCTCCTGAATTCTTATAGAGCTCCATTTGGGCCCTGCTCATTTTCTGGGGGTCGTTTTTATACTTCTCTTTTAATTTTTGAATCTCTGGTGCTAGTGATTGCATTTTTCTAGTAGACTCAAAAGTTTTTACAGTAAGCGGGTTAAGTAACAGTTTTATTAAAAAAGCGAATAGAATCACCACTATTCCGTAGTTTGGTATAATTGTATACATTTTTGTTAAGAGCCAGCTTATTACCTGCCCAATGGGTCGAAACAGCGCCCAACCCAAATCGACATTGGACTCTAGCCCAACATTGAAATCACGCAAACTATTGTAGTCTAACGGACCAAGGTAAACGGTATATTGATTAGCGCTATTTGTGGATTGTGTGATTTGAGTATCATAGATTGGTTTATCATTTATCAGTTCGCTCTCAACCTGGGCCGCTATACCCGGCTCACTCGGAATGATTGCTGATATAAAATATTTTGTTTTAATTGCAGACCACAAAGTTGAGCCGTTTTGCGACTCAACGGTGCTTTTACCTTTTCTAGGCTTAGAGCCCATTTGTTCCCCACCAAGCGAAGCATATCCCACAAAAAATAAATAATCATTTGAAAGGTCTTTTTCTGTTGCTGGCATTCCACCGTTCCAATTCAAAGTATATTGATTTCTTGAAACAAATCTCGATGGGTTTTCAAAAGCTATATCAACATCAATATTGTAGGAATCCGGATAAAATGTATATTTTTTTGTAACTGCTTGTCCAGAGTACCGCGTTTTAAACGTAAGTGTTTTTTCTCCGCGATCAACCCTTATTTTATTAGTGTTTCCCACTACACCCCAGTTATTATCTAGCAATATTCTATCGCCATCTACGGAAACAAACCCAATAGCCATATTGTTTGAGTTATCATCATCTATCAGATTCACAAGCTGATTATTATGGTCTTTAAAATTATAAAGCTTAAAACCCGTAAAGGACCCACCGTTTTTATTGCTCAAGCTTAAATCATATAGATTCGTTGTAACGTTGATGGTTTTTAAGGGAGTTGAGCTATTCGGAGATGGGGTGTTGACCAGAGGATCTGTGGTTGGGGAATCAACAATATCATTTTGAATCTCGCTTTGTTGGGGCTCGCTAAACGACCCAACAGCTGAAGAGGTAGGGGCAACAATGCTCATATACCACGGATAAAGGACAATGATAAACCCAATTAAAAGAAATGCTAATAATGTTTGTCTATCCATGCATTACCTAGGTACGGGGTCTGCGCCGCCCTTATGAAAGGGGTGGCACTTTACTATTCGTTTACATAGTAATAAAATACCCCTAATAAACCCATGTTTTTTTAAAGCATCAACGCCATACTCTGAGCAGGTTGGGTGAAACCTGCACGTTGCCCCCAGCAGGGGAGATATGCTTATTTGATATAGCTTAATTAGGCCAATTAAAATATTTGATAAATATTTATTTAAATTCATAGACGTACTATTATGCAGACAAAACTTTTCTGCCCTTTTTACGTCTTCTTGACAAGACACGCTTTCCGCCAACGCTAGACATTCTCTCGCGAAAACCATGCTTGTTCTTTCTTTTTCTTTTACTTGGTTGATAAGTTCGCTTCATTATTACCTCCGAAATTTGCCGAGGAAATTACTTATTTTTATTGTATCGACCAATTAAAACACCGGATTGGATGTTTTGCCAAAATATCTAATATTTTTAGAAAAGTTGATTGTGTTGCATTAATAAACCACCATAATTTGATAATAAATCAATTGTGGAAAACCTGTGGAAAACAAATTAATGTTAGATCATAAAGACCTCTGGAAAATAGTAAAAAAGAATCTTAAAGGCAGCCAGCCGGATCATGCTTATTCCACCTGGTTTGACCCTATTGTTTCCATAGGTCTGAATGATAATACATTACTACTTGAGCTACCTAATCAATTTTTTTATGATTGGATACAGGCGCATTATATTGATATTATTGAAAAAGCAGCTAACGATGAACATGGCGACCAGCTTACCATTAAATATACGGTAGCACCACAAAACCCCCTAATTGATCAGCAACACCAAGATGATTTTCAAGGACAACGCGATCCCAGCCCGGCAAGAAAACCAAATAAATCACTTAATGAAAGCTATACACTTGTTTCCTTTATTGAGGGGGCTCATAATCAATTTGCAAAGGCCGCCGCACTAAATGTGGGCGAAAACCCTGGGCAGCAATCTTTTAATCCACTAGTAATTTATGGTGGCGTGGGTATGGGAAAAACGCACCTATTACATGCTATTGGCAATAGTATTCTAGAAGAGAACCCCCGAAAAAATATTGTATGCGCATCTAGTGAGAAGTTCACACTGGATTTCATTTCATCTATACAAAAAAATAAGACCATTGAGTTTTCAAAAACCTACCGCAATGCTGATGTGTTATTAATTGATGATATTCAGTTTTTTCAAGGAAAAGAACAGACCCAAGAACAGTTCTTCCACACCTTTAATGAGTTGTTTCAATCTGGAAAACAAATCGTGCTAACAGCAGATAGGTATCCCGGTGAAATGGTTGGCTTGCAAGACAGGTTGTTGTCGCGGTTTAAGTCAGGTCTTGCGGTTGATATTCAACCCCCAGACTATGAAACACGCGTTGCAATTGTTATGGAAAAGGCAGAGCTAAACGGTTTGAAGCTTCCTTATGATATTATTGAGCTGATTGGAAGTCACATTAAAAATAATATTAGAGACTTAGAGAGTACGATAATCAGACTTCTAGCACACTCGTCTTTATCTAATCAGGAAATCGATTATAATCTAGCTAAGAAGGTAATTAAAGAACGAGTTGGGCATATTTCAGCCTCTGAAATAACCGTGGAGGAAATAATACGCAAGGTTTCCAGCCTTACCAATATTAAAGAGTCAGATATTGTTGGGCAAACCAGGAGAGCAGAGATAGTTGAAGCTAGACAAATATCTATTTATTTATGTAGAGACATGCTTGGCTCATCGCTGGCTAGCATCGGAATGCATTTTAGCGGTAGAGATCACACCACAGTTTTACATGCATGTAGGGTAATTGAAGAAAAAAGAAAAAATAATAAACGAATTTTAGGTATTATAACAGATATCAAAAACGAACTATCTATTGTATTAAGCTAGTCTTCGTATTCCTCTTCGTATTCAAACGCGGGATAATAATCTTCTAACTCTTCGTATTCATCATCGTAATCATCATAACCATAACCATAATCATATTCTAATTCTTCTTCGCTGTCATTATCGCTGGGGGTAACAACAGAGCTGCTTTCCTTGTTAGGAGAATTTTGTTGGGATGGGCTAGTAAGCTGTTTTACAGGAGCTGACCCTGTTTTGCTATTAAACAAAACACCCATTAATACTGTAAAAAATAAAATTAAGACCGAACCCACAACACCTTCAAGTTTAAGCTCAAACCCGCCAAACATATTGATATCTAATCCATAATTAAGAAAGAAAGCAAGGGACAATAATCCCCCAAAAACCATCACAATATTTCCAGTGATGTCTGGCATTTCAGCCTTAACAACAGCAGAATAAGCAAACCAAACCATTAAGCCGCTTACCGCGACAAACAAAGCGCCTAAATAGTTTTGATCAAACAGGGTGGCGACAAATGCTACCACAGATACTGCAGGTATTAATAGGCCTACAGATATTTTTACATTATCATTCATGGTCGTACTCTCGTAATTTTTTCATACACTCGGATTAATAAGGACAAAATTGCCTCAAAGGGAATTTAAATGCAAGTATTTATAAGTTTGCTAGTTTTTGATCAATAGTAAGTAACTTTAGCAGCATTGATAATAAAAAAAGATGACAAAACAAGTAAACATAGGAGTTATTGGTGTGGGCCACCTTGGATTTCACCATGCGACTCATTTATCAAAAATAAAAAATGCCAACCTGGTAGGTATTTATGATATTGATTCCAAAAGACTAGATGAGGTATCAAAGCAATTAAACGTACCATCGTTTGAATCGTTAGACCTATTGATAGATAGGGTAGATGCACTATCAATAGTCACACCAACATCAACTCATAAAGTAGTAGCGGAAAAATGTATTCAAAACGGAAAACATGTTTTTATTGAAAAGCCTATTACTACTACAATAAACGATGCTGATCATATTGTACAATTAGCAAAAAAGAACAACACAATAATTCAAGTAGGGCACATAGAAAGATTTAATCCAGCCCTATTGGCTTTGTCCGGCCTTGAAATACAGCCAAAATATATAGAAGTACACAGAATGGCACCCTTTATGAGTAGGGGCACAGATGTTCCAGTTGTTCTTGATTTAATGATTCATGATATTGATTTAGTGCTTTCGTTTATTGATTCACCAGTAAAAGATATATATGCAAACGGTGTATCTATTATGACAAGCTCGGTTGATATTGCCAATGCTCGAATAAAATTCAAAAACGGATCTATTGCAAATATCACCTCAAGTCGCGTAGCTAAGGATAAGGTAAGAAAAATAAAGATTTTTCAACAAGATTTATATGTTACTATTGATTTTCTAGCTGGCATATCTGAGGTTTATAAGGCTATGGATGCTAGCGCGGATGACCCTGACGCTATTATGTCCGCCCCACTGGTTGACTCAGATGGTAAGCATAGGCAGATTTTTTATGAAAAACCGATTGTACAAAAACAGGATGCATTAAAACTAGAGCTAGAAAACTATATACAATCTATAATGGGTAATGAAACCCCAATAGTAGATGGTGTTGCTGGAAAGCAAGCTTTAGACGTTGCGATTAAAATTCATGACAAAATATTAGAGGATTTGAAATAAATGGATATTAGAAATTTCTTTTTTAAAAATAGAAGCTTCACTCCAATACCGGTTGCATTGAGCATTATATATTTTGCTCAACCAGATAACCCTAATGTATTAATAGGGCTTGCCGTTCTGTTATTAGGAGAAGCAACTAGAATGTGGTCGGTTTCATATGCGGGCGGGGAAACAAGGACAACTAAAGTTGGTGCACCATCACTATGTACAGCGGGACCTTATGGTTTTGTAAGAAACCCAATCTATGTAGGAAATATGTTAATGTATTTAGGAATAGTTATAGTGGCCGGATCACCAAATCTGGCGCTTATGTGCATAACAACTATGACCTTTTTCATTATTCAATATTCCTTAATTATTTCATTAGAAGAAGAAAAGCTCTCAGAATTATTTGGTGAAGAATACAGTATTTATAAAAACAATGTGCGGTCTATAATACCCCGACTTTCCAGATGGAAAACCGATGACGATAGAACCCCCTTATCATTTGGAAAATTAATTAAAACTGAAAAAAGAACGCTTCAAAACGTTGTATTTATTTTATCATTGATAATAATCAGGATTAACTATCTATACTGATAGCATGAATCACAAGATTTAATTCAATGAGCCAAAGTTCACCAATATTTTTTATGGTAGCTGGAGAGCAGTCAGGCGATCTGCACGGATCTAAACTAATTCAGTCAATAAAAAAACTTAACCCAAACTCTACGTTTATTGGCCATGGGGGCAATCGAATGCAATCATGCGGCTTAGAGATTATGCACCACGTTAATGAATTATCAATTATGGGCTTTACCGAAGTATTAAAACATTTGCCTTTTATGATTAATGTTATGGGTGAATCACTAGAAAAAATAAAAGAAATAAAACCGGATAGAATAATACTAATTGACTATCCCGGGTTTAATTTAAGATTGTCAAAAAACTGTAGACCACATGGCGTGCCCATAACATATTTTATTTTACCCCAACTTTGGGCGTGGAAAGAAAACAGAATAAAATACTTTCATCGCTATGTAGACCAATCGCTTAGCATTTTTCCATTTGAACAAGAATGGTTTGAAAGCAGGGAAGTACCCACCAATTATGTTGGGCATCCATTTAATGAAGGGCTTGAGCCAAAACTTTCAAAGGCAGAATTTTTTAATAAACATAATATAACTAACGAACATACGCTCTTAGCGCTTATTCCAGGAAGCAGACAGCAGGAAATTGATCGACACCTGATGCTTTATTATCGAGCCGCGAAGGCCCTAAAAAATAAAATCAACAACTTAAAAATTATTGTAACCAAAGCCGATAATGTCACTTTTAATTTACCCAATGATATTATTGTGGAGTCTGATGATATATATGGTGCAATGAAGTACTCTAAAGCCGCGATTACTACATCGGGTACCGCATCATTAGAATGCGCAATTATGGATACCCCAGAAGTGGTTTGTTATAAATTATCGGGAATGTCTTATTTCATCACCAATCTAATGAACAAATCTCCTTTTATATCAATGGTCAATTTGATTGCTGGAAGAATGGTTGTACCTGAATATTTACAAAACCGAGTTAATCAAAAAAATATTATCGATGCCCTGCTTCCACTATTAAGCGATACGGCCGAACGTAAGAAGATGTTAGAAGGCATGAGCGAGGTAAGGCGTTCATTAGGAATGCCCGGCGTATATGATAGAGCAGCAGAAGCAATATTACAGAGGACCTAGATGGCAAACCCATATAATGAAAAAAGATTAAAAAACAGGTTGTTGGTTTGGTTTGGAGGAACGATTGGACCTCTTCTATTAAGATTTTTTTATAATACAAATAAATGGAATATAGAAGGAGAGCATCATTATAAGGATGTGCTGCGAAGCGGAAAACCAGTTATTATTGCATCTTGGCACAATACACTACTAACTGCATTCATGGGCTTAGCAAAGAATAACTATCACGGCCTTGCAGGTAATCACCACCCCGATGCTGAAATAATATCTAGGATTGGAACAAAGCTTGGCTGGAACATTATTAGGGGCTCATCCACCGATGGTGGTAAGAAAGCATATAATGAAATATTAGAAATATTAAAATCACATACTACAGTTTTTGCGATAACGCCAGATGGACCGCAGGGTCCTGCAAAAATTCCTAAACCTGGCGCAATTAGAGCAGCACAAAAAACAGGAGCAGTTATTGTTCCTGTGGCTGGCCAATCGAATCGTCGATGGTCATTTAAAAACTGGGACACATTCTATTTATCAAAGCCTTTTGGAAAAACAACACTACTATTTGGCTCTCCTTTGGTTTTTACAATCGAAGACTCTTTTGAAGAATGTGCAGCACAGCTTAAAACGTCGCTTGATCAACTTGAGAAAGAGGTAAACAGTCGTGTCGGGCTGGTCAAGGATCACTGAAACAAAAGTAAAGTTTCTATTTTTTCCAATTACACTTTTTTATTGGGGTGTTATTTATTGGAGAAATATTTTTTATAATCTAAACTTTTTTGTTTCAAGAAAAATCCCAACAAAAGTAATAAGCGTAGGAAATATGACAGCTGGCGGGACAGGTAAAACCCCAGCGGTTATTTATTTATCTCAGCTTTTTCAAACGAAGAATTATAAAGTCGCAGTTCTTAGTCGGGGATATGGAAGAAAAACCGCTGGAACGCAGCTTGTAACCGATGGTAATAATAAAGTAAATGATTGGAGAAACTTTGGCGATGAGCCAACATTAATGTCTCAAAAATTAGATAATGTTCCTATTGTTGTTGATCAAAACAGATATCGCGGAGCAATGTATCTTATTGAGAAGTTTAATCCTGATATGATTATTATGGATGATGCATTTCAGCACCGATCAATTGAAAGAGATTTAGATTTGGTTTTGTTAAATAGCCAAGCAGGGCAATCTGATTATAGATTGATACCCCATGGATTATTGCGCGAACCTTTTAGCCATATAAAAAGAGCAGATGTAATCATATTTACAAAATCTAATTTAACTGAGCCCAGCCCAAAAATTGTTTCAAGGGCTAAAAAAACAAACCTACCAATATTTAACAGCTCAATTGCCCATAATAAATTTTTAAATATTAATTCCGAAGTTTATAAACCAGAAAATAAAACACGTGCAGTAGCAGTTTCAGGGATTGCAGACCCGAAAAGCTTTTATAAATCCTTAGATAAAACCAACATCGAGTTAGTATCAAAAATAGCTTATGTTGATCACCATGAGTTTAAACAATCAGACATCGATCAGCTTAAGAAAACCTTGATTGACAATAGTGCAGAAATTATAGTAACAACAGAAAAAGATATGATCAGGTTGACCAATCTAGACCTTGGTGAAATTAATATATATAGTCTAAGTATCGATTTTCAATTAGATGAGCCAGGAGAAAAATATATTACCAATCTATTTAAATAATATTAGATCTGAGCCATGCCCCAAGCAAACATTATACCCACAAACGAAAGCATAAGTGGCCAACCCGTATTTATCATTTGACGAGCGCTGGGGTCTTCAAAAACATGTATTTGAAACTCATGAGAAGTCATTGCCCCGCGTTCATCCATTGCAACCAATATAATATCATTTGGTCCACGCTGGTTTGGTCTAGGCTTCCAGTTTAGCATGCCGGTTTGTTTGCTAAAGGTTGAATATTTGGGAAGCTTAACCGCTTTATAGGCAACCCTATCTTTATTTAAATCTTCAGCCACGACCCGATATTTATATTGGTGTCCGGTAAGGGCAACGGGTCGTGGCGTAGAAATTATATTAGGATTTATATTTACAAACACTTTTCCTTCTTGCCTATCGCTAGAGTATCCATCAGATACTTCATAGGTAAATTTGCTTTCATTAATTTGAGCAGATTTGGGAATCCATACGACCTTCCCCTTTTTGCTCATTTGCATACCCTGAGGTCCTTTGGTTAGCGTAAATAGGAGATCCGCATCTGTATTTTTATCTTCTACAATAATATTATATTTAAACACCTCACCAACCAATGCAGAAATAGGTGGACTTGAAACAATAACCGGTGGATGATTAACATATATTTCAAATGATTGCTCATCTTTTGTATAGCCATCTGAGACCATATATGAGACTTGTTGTTTATCCACTTGGTCAAGCGTTGGTGACCATGATATTACCCCAGTATATTCATCAATTTCCATTCCATCTGGGAACTCTAATAGGGTGTATTTTATTGGGCTCATTTTTCTTGCAACAACCTTAGGCGGCCTACCTTTATTACCTTGAAAAAATTCCCAAAGTATATCTTTGATTGCAACCGTTCTATCATCTATAGACTCCACTATTATATTTAACCTATCGTTTTCCCAAAAAATATAATCAACATACTTTTTTAGATTGAGACGCGAGACTTCAAGCGAAAGAGAGTCCGTTTCATCTTCATCAGTCAGATAAACGGCATCAGAATTATTCCAATCCATAATGTAGCGATCAATGTTTTCTGCATATACATCATCGCTGATTTGAATTGAATAGATTCTATAATTTTGCGCAGACTTCAGTGGGATCACCTCATCATACGGAAGCAGGGCATCCGAATTCATATCAGAAGTAATTACTTGGTGATTATATTCTTCTCCAACTGCTCCCTGCATTAATGGTATAGATACAATGTTAATAGGCGCATTAACATAATAGTCAGCAATAATCATTCTTTCAGCGCGGCCATCGCTAACCTTAATATGTAATTTTGAAAAATCAATATTCTCGCGGCCAGGTTCCCAAACTATCATTCCTTCATATGGGTCCATACGCATACCATCGGGCATTTCAATGGCTGTGAAAATTAAGTCATCCTTTTTGTTTGGATCAAAAACATCCAATGCAAATCGATATTCCTCACCAAAATTAATTACATTCATTTTCAAAGGAGCAGAGCGAATAATTGGTGGATGATTTACATACAGATTTACTATTTGTGAATCAACAGCTACGCCATGATTTACTTTTACAGTGAATTTTTGCGTATCGATTTGAGTTGTAGAAGGAGTCCAGGTTACAAGCCCTGTTTTATCAATTGTCATTCCATCTGGAGCATTGATTAATGAAAAGTTAAGAATATGCTCAAGGTCCGGTCTCCAAATATCAACTTTATATCTATAGCTTTTATCAATTTCAGCCTCTGTACTTGCTTCAGATAAAATTTTAACCCCAGCTCTGGCAAATAAACTAAAATTTTGCACAGCCCTATCAAAACCATCACTGGCAACTAAGCGTATATCATATATATCAATATGGGATGAGTCTGTGTCCCATATAACAAATTCATTATTTTCAACCCGCATTCCCTCGGGGGCTGATTCAAGGTCAACCCGAATCTTTTTATCTATATTTCTATCCAGTATTAATGGTTTATATACAAAAGATTCTCCACCAACAAATTCAGTACCTTGTGGCTCTGATGCTATAACCGGTGGATCATTTACATAAACCCAAAGCCTTTCATCGTCACCTTCAAGGTCGGGAACCACTTTATATGTTAATAGGGTGTCTTCTTTTGCAATTGAAGGTGTAACGGTTTCACCCAATTTTCTTTCAACATGATATGCAATTTTATATGCACCCAATTGGCCCTCATCGGGAACCCAGCGAATCGACCTTGAATCATAATGAAAAAACATACCACTCGGAGGAGGTTGTAGCCATCTAAAACTATAAAACTCCTTTTTTTCTTGCTCTGGCAATGTATATGCAAATGATTGATTGACTGTTAATACATGCTTAGGTAGGATACCATCAGGGAGGGGTTGCGCCATCGTTTCAAGTGGGGTAGGGAGAGTAGCTGCTACAATGTCTTCCCCTGGAATATCTGGATATATACTTATCGTCTCTTTTGGAATATCATCAGCGATAACTTTTGGTTTATCGGGTTCTGGCCCCTGACCTATTTCAACCATAAATAAAGTGGACTCATAACCATCCCAACCTGCAGCAATAACAGTTCCGCTATAAATTCCCTGATTGATAACAGGTAAAGCAGTAAACACCTGAGCTTCTTTTTCCCCCGCCTCTTCAATTGTAAAAAACTCTGAAGGGCCACTCATTCCATCAATACTACCATATACCATGGACAATACATTCATATCACCTGACACTAATAGCAGGTCACTATATGAGTCTTGGTTAAAGTCTGATACGCGAACATTAGAAAGAGGTCCACCATTAATAGGCATTTTCTGAATATCAATCATGTCCCCATATAATGTCATGGAAATCATGTCCCCATTGTAAAAAGGGAGTATAATATCTGTTGCGCCATCTTTATTCCAGTCTAAAACAGAAATACTAATTGGAATCAAACCATCTAATCCGGGCAAGTTTATTTCTTCACCCTTGCCGGATAAAAGCTCGCCACCAGCATTGTAAAACGGTTGCGTTTTTAATATAGAGCCTTCAACAGAAGAAGTTATTAAATCATCAAACCCGTCTTTATTCCAATCAACCGCTGTTACAGATATTGCTCCAACCCCTGAACGCATTCCGTTTGGTTTTAATGTTTCAATCTCCACCCATTCACCGCTAGAGTCGAGGTCTAATATTATTACCTGCCGTAATGGGCTTCCAACAGATACCGCCAGCTCTTGATCCATATCTCCATCGTAATCCATAATTGTGAAATTTTGCGCACGAACAAAGCTCCTACCATCAGAAAGATTTATTACACCGCCTGGCTCTTCACTAAATTGTGACCCATCCCAATAATAATAAAAAACAATCGGTTGCAATAATTCATCATCATTGCCCTCAGCTATATTTGAAACAGTAATAAGTTCTGGTGTCCCATCCCCATCTAAATCACCAAGCTCAACATCAACGAAATTTCCTAACACACCATCTGGCGCCTCAAATTCCCAGGTTATTTCTTGATAACCTTCTTTGTTAATTTCATAATAGCGTATAACAGATATTTGTTTACCCCCAATTGAACCAGATTCCACTGTCGCAAACTCTTTAAGACCATCCCCATCTAAATCATACGTTCCTTCCATATGTACAATCTTTAAATCCTGAGCCATGCAGGTTGTAATTATAATAATTAGTCCAGCTATGGATTTTTTTATCATGACTCTGTTGTATCTACAGGTGCTTCAGGCGTAGGAGTTTGGATTGAATCTATTGGTGCCGCTTCAGGTTCAGGCGTTTCGATTAATTCTTCAGATGCACCACCCGTTGTATCTACAGGTGCTTCAGGCGTAGGAGTATCACCCAACTCTTCTGGCGATATGACAGGAGTTGCCTTTTTAATTATAGTAACTGGTGAATAGAATGATTTATAGGAAGTTTTTGCCTTTAGTGTATCCGGTATGGAATCAGCATGAAAAACCAAGGTGTCTCTATTAGCTGAGCTTAATAATGATTTTATCATTATAGGATTAAAGGCAGATTCAAAATCAATTTCTGTTAAAGTTTTATGTGACCCATCCTTTTTTACATTTACATCTCCCCGTATTGCATGGGGGCGTCCACCATAATACTCGATAATCATATCATGTGTTTTTGAGAATAAAGGTGATTGGATAGTTAACACACCCGATTTGTTCTTACCAGATGCTAATAGGCTTAATGATGAATCTGAAGAAACATTGAGGCCCATTGTCGAAGGAAATCCTTCGAAAAAATACTCAGGCAATTCATACATATCCGGATTTACACCCTCAGCATCAAATGACTGAGTAAGCGTATCAACTGTCGGCTTTATGGATGTATATATAATATTTGAAGAAAGGTCATGCATTATAGATACGGTTACAAGGCTATCGGGTTTTTCTTTAGATGATTGAAAAATAAACGAGCTAGATTTGTCATTTTTAATTGTGCTTAGATCGGTATTTACCCCCACAGTGATAACGTTATTTGCATTAAAACTGGTTGAGCTAAAAGGCGTTTCCCCTTCAAATGTAAACCTATCGGTATTATCAATATCTTTTGTGCTAATGGTGATTTTATGTAATCGCTTTGGCAGTACCACAAATGGTTCGGGCGGCTTTATAGTATCGCCTACAAAAATGATTTTTGTATCCTCTATATTATTTAATACAGGTTTAAGAAAGTGCGAGTTGCCATAGAGGGATACTTCACTAATTATTTCTTCACTGGTTCGGGACGTCAAGGAGAAAGAAAGGTCAACAATACCAATATGCTCGCGTTCAGGTACCCACCCAATTGTTTGCGTTTCAGGGTTAAAAGTCATTCCAGCGGGTGGCTGTGAAGACCACTGGAACTCGAAAAAATCGGATACACTATCTGGCGCAATTGACATATTCAGAGTATCGCCAAGCATTAATGAATCGGTTGGAACTAGAAAAACAGAAGGATCTTTTTTGCTTACAATATCATTTGAATCATATAGCCCATTTTCTACTCTAGACAAAATAACATTATTTATCTCTTCTTGACCGGCAGCTGACTTCAAATTGAAAAGATTGTTTTCTGTTAATCTGCTTTCGACAAATAATAAAACATCGTTTTCAATAGATAATGTGAAAACCTCACCCGTGGCAAACGGTATCAAGAGCTCATCAAACCCATCTTTATCCTCATCAAATGGTTGTATATCGGGGCCAAGTAATACCCTTGCCCCATTCAAGCTAAATACATCAGACACAACTTTATTTGAGTCTTGAGAAATGGTAAAAACACTAACTTTTAGAACATTTGATTCAGGGCTTATAAGACCAACCCGAGCAACACCCCCTGAATTAAAAATACCCGTAAAAACCGGGCCATAGCCATTGGTAACTATTGGGTCAGAGAATAATTGTGAGTTTGATTTTTCAACTATACCTTCTGTATATCTTAGATTAAAGACCTCAGCGCTTCTTGTTGGAGATGCAATAGAAGCGGAAAATAGATTATCATAATGTGCGATATTTGAAGGACGCACCCTTTCAGAGCTACTATCATTATTCGGTATTGATTCTTTATTTAAAGTAAAATCAAAACCGTTCCACTCAAATATTTTTAACCAATTGTTTAGGCTATCACTTTTTTGAATAACAATTAATTCTAAAGTCTTATCATTATCAAGATCAGCAAATTTTGCATCAACAACCGACCCACCGTTATCAGGAGAATACACCCACAAGGTTGTATGTTCACCATTATTGTTGAGCTCAACAAGCTCTAGCGGAGCCACCAAACCATTAATCTTTAGCATTTCACTCTTTCCATTGTTATTAAAATCAAATGTTCCAATAACATGGAGTTCCTCTGCAACAATAGATGCAGTGAGGCCAAAATACAGCATCATGAGCCTACTATAACTCAATATATCCTCCAGCACGCATATGTGCTAATTTAATTGTACTAATCTTGTAAATATAAATACCCTTACCATGAGATACGACCAAATATAGGTTCTCATCCTCAAATATATCAAGAAAAAGCCCATAAACTAATTTATTAAAAGAATAACAATAATCTTTCGATTTATGAAGCATACTGAATAAATTGGCTGCGCGTTGTTTTATACTTACTTTCAATTGATGAAAAGAATATTAATAATTAGTCAGCTTCTATTTACCCTTGGGTATTCACAGGGAGATGTGTACCCCGTAGAGACCTCATATGGTGGCGGAATCGGCTTTGGGAATATGTATATGATTTTAAATGAAGTTCCTGGTGGTGCGGTGATGGATAGTATGGGTTTTGATACTGATGGTCTTGAAACACGTCCATTGGTATTTTATGGCGGTGAAGGCTTTGCGCAAATGACCGGACCATGGAGGCTGGGTGGGTATGCTGGCATAGGTTCTGCCCAAGTTAGTAATGTATATAACGTTATTTTGTATGCCAATAGAGATGGTAAGGATGATTATCAAGTGCCTGATCCTGGCGCAGGTGATAATGGCGATAAGCTTTATACATACAAAGATAATTTATCGGTGAATGGAAGATTAAATATATTACTAGGCGCAATGACCGCAGAATATGTCTTTCCAATATATCGTGACCTTGAAGTCATGGCAGGAGCGCTTATGGGCTTAGGTAGCTATACTTTATCTGTTGATCAGCACACTGAATCACCCAAATGGGATGAACTTGGTTCGAGCATGTATGGATACTTAAAAGGGGATACCGTGATGGTTGAGCTCGATGAAAATGGAGGCACATTTGATGATGCTGCAAATTTAGTAAGAGAAAATGGGATACGACCAATTAATGGAAGTGAATCAATGACAGAGCTGAGTGGACTGTTTTTTAATTTCCAGCCATATGTAGCAGTAAAGTGGCAATTTCTAGATAGAATGGGCTTACGAATAAGCGCAGGGTTTAATAAAGGCACTATTGGTCAGGGCAGATGGAGGCTAAATGGACACATTCCCATTGGTGACTCTCCTGAAGCATCTATAAGCGGACTTACGGTTCGTACTGTAATTTATTTTGGTTTATAAAAACAACACCCCCCTTTTTAATCGATTTTGGGGTTTATTATTATTGATATTTGCCTCTGTGATGATCATAATGCCGATCACGCAAAAATTATATTCCAATCAAACTAATCCCTACGCAATCATTGAGAAAAAATTCAAAGTAATGAATCAAATCCTATATTACGTCAATCAACTCTACTATGAAGATGTTGACATGGAAGCATTAATGGATGGGGCCTTTAAGGGAATAATGGATGAACTCGATCCCCATTCTATTTTTATTTCAGCCAAGGATCAAGAAAATATTGATGAGCTTTTCCGCGGAGAATTTCAAGGCATAGGAATCGAATTCGATATATTAAATAATTATATTACTGTTATTTCGCCAGTAGTAGGGGGCCCATCTGAAAAAGCTGGACTACTTGCTGGTGATTGGATAATCAATATTGATGGAAAAAGCGCTAAGGGCGTAGATAGAGAAGACGTGTATAAGAAACTTCGCGGAAAGAAAGGCACTAGGGTGGATTTAACAATTGGCAGGTACGAGGAAGAGCCGTTTGATGTTACAATCATAAGAGATGATATTCCTTTATTTAGTGTTAGAGCTACATCTATGCTGGACAATCAAACCGGCTATATTTGGTTAACACGTTTTTCAACAAAGTCTGGGCCCGAAGTAAAAAAATCACTAGAAGCCCTACTAGAACAAGGGATGACAAGAATGGTATTAGACTTACGGAACAATAGCGGTGGAATATTAGAACAAGCTGCAGAGGTAGCCAATATCTTTATCTCTAAAAAAGATACACTCGTTTACACTAAAGGCAAAAACAAGCAAGCATCGCAAGCATTTGTTGCCTCACCAAAAAAGGGGAATAGTAGCTTTCCATTAATTGTGCTAATAAATAGGGGTTCAGCTAGCGCCAGTGAAATAGTGGCAGGCGCAGTACAGGATCTTGATAGGGGGCTTGTTATAGGTGAAACCAGTTTTGGAAAAGGCCTTGTGCAAAGACAAGCTGGCCTAAGCGATGGATCAGCGATCAGAGTAACAATTGCTCAGTATTATACTCCTAGCGGGCGTCTAATTCAACGCCCATTTGACAAAGAAAATCAAGATAACTATTATACTGAATTATATGAAGAAAATAGAGAATCTAAAATAGACTCATTAAAAAAATTAAGACCGCCATACAAAACAAGAAGCGGTAGAATAGTATATGGAGGCGGAGGGGTTACACCTGATATATATATTCCATTTAATTTGAAATTAAACAGCGCAACACGTCAAATAATGTCTCACCCAAATAGATTAATGTTTAATTGGAGTACAAGCTATATTAAAAATAATAATGATTTATCAGAGTCCTTCAAAGATTTTCAGTTAAACTGGCAAGTTGAAGACAGCTTATTTAAAGAATTTCTAACTTTTGCAAAAAAAGAAATTGACGATTTAGAATTAGAAAAAGCTCATGAGGACAAAAAATATCTTAAAATTATACTTAAATCAGAAATTGCAGGCGCTAAGTGGGGCATAGATCAATTGTGGGGAGTAAGGGCAAATGCAGATAATCAACTTTCAGATGCGCTTAAGCATTTTGATGAAGCTAGCTCATTTATAATAAATTAAAATTTAACTTATTAATTATGTTATTAATTTTTAAGTTTCCGGACTTAAAATTGTTCAGAGAATATATTACTTTACTTCTTAATTAATATAAATAACTAATATAGTGGAGGTTAGTGTTGGTACAATACTTTATTGATGGTGGCCCATTTATGTGGCCCATTTTATTTGCTCTTATTTTTGGATTAGCTTTTGCTTTTGAA
>Ga0208766_1000727_pt1 | contig 18008 bp, 13 predicted proteins | sample ETN01SmetaG_3_FD_185792 | JGI IMG/M metagenome (GOLD analysis project Ga0208766, IMG submission 185792) | Marine microbial and viral communities from oxygen minimum zone, Eastern Pacific Ocean - ETNP2014F12-01SV263 (SPAdes) (version 2) | ecosystem: Environmental > Aquatic > Marine > Oceanic ... | reverse complement strand
CGAAGAGGATTTGGCTGACGCGATATGGCAATATGGAGGGGAACGGGATTCCCGTCGGATTGCCAGAGCAATAGTTAGAATACGCAGAGAAGCCCCGCTGGAAACCACGGTGCAGTTGTCTGCTGCGGTTGAAGAGTCGAAGCGTCGTGGTAAATATAAAAAGCATCCGGCTTTGAAGGTGTTTCAAGCTATCCGGATTGTAGTGAATGATGAATTGGGTGAATTAAATCAAGGTCTGGAGATGGCTTATCAATTGCTTAAATCAGGAGGAAGGTTGGCGGTTATTACATTTCATTCATTGGAAGACCGGATGGTAAAGGATTTCGGGAACGAAAAGGCGCGGGATTATGACGTGCCGGGCGAACGCGATATACCCCTGCAGCGGATAGATCGCGACCCTCAGATGAGTTGGTTGAAAAAAAAGTCGATCAAGCCGTCTGTCGATGAGGTAAAGGCAAATCCGCGAGCGAGGAGTGCGCAACTGAGAGTTCTTGAAAAGGTATAATGGAGGAACAATGAATCGAAAGAAAAGAAGTAGCACGGTACGTTTCGGGCCAGCCCTCAAGGCGGTTCTCATTTGTTTGGTTACTTGTAGTTTGGGGCTGGGTTACGTGTGGCAGAAACAGCAAATTAATTCTTTGGGGCAGCAGATAAAGGAAAATGAAATTGTCTTGGAGGAATTGAAACGTGAAAACAAGCGTCGAGGCGACAATCTGGCTTATCTTATGTCTCCTCAGGAATTGGATGCACGATTACGGCAGTTGAAGCTGGATTTGGTGGTTCCCAAGCCCGAGCAAATTGTAGTGTTGCAGGAGTTGCGTGGAATTAAGTCCGTGTATCACTCTAAAACAGAGGTTAGCCCCGTTCGAACGGCAAGTCGGTAGTTCTATTCCTTTCATAGGAGAGAAAACTTGGAAGAGGAATTTTCACATTTAAGAAAGAAAGCGGGATACTGGATGTACTGCTTTGGCGGCATTATGTTGATCTCCTTTAGCTTCCTTGGTTATCGGTTGGTCGACTTGCAGGTGGTTCGCCATGGAGAGTTGAGTAATACGGCACGTGATAACACGGTTAGAACAATTGTTCGCGAACCGCGCCGGGGCGATATCTTGGACGTACGTGGTAACTTGATGGCCACCAGCTTGTTTGTGAAAACAATCTGCGCTGACCCGGGAATGATAGGATCCTATGGTCCTCATTTAGCACGCGCATTGGCTCCTTGCTTGGAACTGGACGAATCTCTCCTGCTTGCCAAGTTTGAGCCCAAGTTGTTTAAGGGAGCAGAGGGCCAAATGCGCACCAACCGTTACGTGGTGCTTAAGCGCAAGGTGACGCGGGAAAAATGGGAAGAGATTCGTGCTGTCCTTAAAAAAGTTGATCTTGGTGAAAAAAAGGAAAATTTTTCAAGGAAACAGCGGCAAATGATTCGTGGAGTGAGGAGGGCGATTTTTGCCGATGGAGTGGAGGGTCAACTAAGAGTGTATCCAGGGCGACGGATGGCCTCACATATTTTGGGTTTTGTTGGGGGTGTCGACCACGAGGGGAAGGAAGGGATCGAGTCGGTCATGGATTCAAAATTAACAGGAACCCGAGGATGGCGGGTTACAGAAACCAATTCAAAGGGCCGCGAGGTTGTTTCCTTGAGGCATCAGGATGTGGCTGCACGTAACGGGTTGAATGTCAGGCTCACTATTGATTCTCGAGTTCAACATATCGTCGAGACCGAACTGAATAAGGCCATGATCAAGCACCGCCCGCAAGGGGTAACGGCTTTAGTGGTAAGGCCTTCAACAGGTGAAATTATCGCGATGGCAAATCGGCCAGACTTTGATCCTAACAGGCCGGGTGATTTCCCCGCTGGGCATCGCCGTAATCGGGCCGTAACCGATATTGCCGAACCGGGTTCAACATTCAAGGCGGTGACGGTGGCTGCAGCCTTGAATGAGAGGCAGGTGAGTTTAGGAACCGTTTTTGACTGTGAACGAGGATCGTTCTCCTATGGAGGGCGTCGGTTGCATGATCATCATCCGTATCACCGGTTGAGCGTGAAAGAGATTATCACCAAATCCTCCAATATCGGTTCGGCTAAGGTTGCTTTGCGACTAGGTTCACCAAAGTTGTACTATTATATTCGGCAATTTGGTTTTGGGGAAAGAACTCGGATCAGTCTTCCGGGTGAGGTGAGAGGGACTGTGCATCGACTGAATAAGTGGAATAAACTATCAATTACAAGGGTCCCTATGGGGCATGAAGTGGCAGCAACGCCCATCCAAATGGTAATGATGGCTAGTGCAATCGCGAATAAAGGAAAACTGATGAGGCCCATGTTGTTACGCCAGTTGGAGGATGAGCGGGGTCAAGTGGTGGTGAAATACCATCCTGAGGCAGTAAGGCAGATTGTCACTCCCGATACGGCCCGTAAAGTAACAGAAGCCTTGAAGACGGTTGTTCAACCTGGGGGTACTGCGACAAGAGCCGCGTTAGAGTACTACAGTGTGGCGGGTAAAACGGGTACCGCGCAAAAGGCGGGCCGAGGCGGATATATTCCTGGTAAATATTATTCTGCATTTGTGGGGTTTTTCCCTGCAGATCGCCCGGCCTTGTGCATATATGTGGCGCTAGATGAGCCTACTGGAGACTATTATGGGGGACTTACGGCTGCACCAGTGTTTAAGGCGATTAGCGAAAGGACGGCAAGTTATCTTGGAATTAAGCCGGATCTTGTGGAGCAAGGATCCATTGCTTCGCGAAGTGGAGGGCGTTAAGTCATGACCCTCTCGGACTTGCTTGAGGGTATTTCGCACAGGCTATTACAGGGAAGTAAAGACGTTCAGATTAGCCGTATTGTTTATGATTCCCGGCAGGTAACACCCCACTCATTATTCATTGCCCTAACAGGGAACCGGGTTGACGGACATCAGTATATTGCTGATGCATTTAATCGTGGTGCATCTGCAGTGATAGTTGAGCATTCAGTAGAACTATTGGGTCCTCACACTATAATTGAAGTGGAAGACGCCCGCATGGCATTGGCCGAATTCGCTTCAAGATTTTATGGTTATCCTGAAGATGACTTGAAATTAATTGGAATTACCGGAACCAATGGAAAAACCTCGGTGTCGTTTCTGGTTCGGCATCTATTGCAGCAGGCCGGTCATCGCTGCGGACTTATTGGGACTGTGGAATATGACTTGGGCAACCGCATTATTCCAGCAATGCGGACCACCCCTGAATCACCAGAAATTCATGAATATTTGGCAGCTATGGTAAAAGAAGGGTGTATCTATGGCGTGATGGAGGTGAGTTCCCATGCCTTGCTGCAACACCGTGTGCACGGTTTGAAGTTCGATACAGTTGCCTTTACAAATCTTACCCAGGATCATCTCGATTATCATGGTAGCATGGGGAATTATTTCAATGCCAAGAGGAGACTCTTTGAATTGCATGCTAAAGGAGGAAAGATAGTAAATGGAGATGATCACTATGGAGATCAGTTGGCACAGGAGTATGCAGTAACGACAGTGGGGAAAAGGGAATCAGCTCAGCTCAGGATCGAAGCAGTCGAGCTGGATCAGTCTGGCTCACGTTTTCGAATTGATGGCACTCAGTTTCAGACGCCGCTGATTGGTCGACACAATGTCGAAAATGCAGTCATGGCTATTGCGATTGTTCAGCAAGCCGCTGATATGTCTCTTGACCAGTCTGCTGAAGGTTTGATCAAAGCGAGACCTGTGCCGGGCCGATTGGAGGCGATTGAAGAGAATCAACCATTCGGAGTTTATGTTGACTATGCGCATACCGATGATGCTTTAAGTAATGTATTGGAAGCTCTTCGTGAAATTACGCCGGGTAAATTGCAGGTGGTTTTTGGGTGTGGAGGCAATCGTGATTCGGGTAAACGTAATAAAATGGGTAAGGTTGCCAGCGAATTGGCTGACGTAGTGACGATTACAACGGATAACCCTCGGAGAGAGGATCCTGCCATTATTGCCCAGCAAATAGCAGAAGGTTGTTCGTCTGTGAGGCAGGAGGGTTGGCGTATTGAATTGGATCGTGCCCGAGCCATTGATGAGGTTCTGCGTAGTGCACGTTCAGGGGATACGGTGTTGGTGGCAGGTAAAGGCCATGAAACGTATCAGGAAGTTAATGATTCAGTGATTCCGTTTGATGACAGTGAGCAAATACGGGCTATATTGGCGAATTTAGGGTTTGAACGATAATGAGTGGATGGACCTTACAGTTCTTGATGAATTCCTGCCCTGGTGAACCGAAGAATCTGGATCCCTCGGTTTCCTTCCAGCGCGTTTGCTCAGACACCAGGAAGATAGAGCCAGGAGATTTGTTTATTGCCTTACAAGGAGATAACTTTAATGGCAACAAATTCGCTGCTCAAGCAATCGAAAAGGGAGCAGTGGTTGCTGTGATAGATGAACCGGCATCCAAATTGCCGGCTTTATTGGTCCGGAATGCTCGCAAGTCATACGGGCAGTTGGCTGCTGCCCACCGTAAACGGTTTGATTTGCCGCTCTTCGGTGTGGCTGGATCCAATGGTAAAACTTCTTGTAAGGAAATGCTTGGGGCTATTTTGCGTGAGCAGTTTTGCACCCTCCACAGCGAGGCTAGTTTCAATAATGATGTGGGAGTGCCGGCTACATTATTACGTTTAACTTCACAACATGAATCAGCCGTACTGGAGTTGGGAACAAACCATCCGGGCGAACTGGCTCCTCTGATAAGCATGACGAAGCCTCAGTACGGTATTCTTACAGGAATTGGTCGTGAGCATTTGGAGTTTTTTGGCGATCTGGAGGGGGTAGTAAAAGAGGAAGGAATGCTGGCTGAGTTGTTGCCGGCGAGTGGAAAACTTTTTCTGTATGGAGACGGGGGTTGGGTTAAGTCAATGACTCAACGCAGCTCTCCGTCGTATGTTACCGTGGGATTTAATCCCGGAAATGATTGGCGTATAAGTGAGGTGCAAATTGAGGAGGGATTGACCCGATTTATGATTGATACGCCGACTGCTCACTTGAATGGGGAGTATTGTACACCGCTTTTGGGAAGGCATCAGGCAGCTAATGCCTCCTTGGCAATCGCTGCGGCTGCAGAGTTGGGTTTAAGCAGAACAATGATACAAAATGGGCTGTCTAAATGCCCTCAGCCAAGGCAGCGTTTACAGTGGGTAGAGCGTAGAGGAGTTAACTGGCTGAATGATGCATACAACGCGAATGCCGATTCAGTCAAAGTGGCGTTGGAGACGTTGGCTCAGATGCCTTGTACGGGCAGGCGATATGCGGTCCTGGGAGATATGGCTGAACTGGGGGAACATGCTGAATCGGCTCATCGTGAAGCTGGAGCAAAGGCTTCCGGTGTGGTTTCAGGTCTGGTTGCTGTAGGTCAATGGGCTGAAGTCACAGCAGGTGTGGCACGTGAGAAGGGGTTGGAAAAGGTAGCGGCGGTTGCAGGTGTCAAAGAGGTGGTTGAACTGCTTCGTGATTGGCTTATGCCCGGAGATGTAGTCCTTCTTAAAGCTTCGCGAGCAAGTAAATTAGAACAAATTGAAGAGTTATATTAATTTAAGGAATTCACGCTAAGAGAGATGTTTTATTATTTGAGTCAATTACCCGTTTGGCTGGCCGAAAAAGGGCATGATCAATGGGCTGATTGGTTCTCGCCGATGAATGTCTTCCAGTATTCCACTTTTCGAAGTGCGGGTGCGGCAGTAACCGCGCTCTTTTTTTGCTGGTGGCTGGGGCCGCGAGTGATCCGGTGGTTGCATTATTTAGCAAGGCAAGAATACGAGGATAAGGCGCGTAGTCAGGGAGGTATGAATGATGGTATCAGTAAGCGCAATGTTCCAACCATGGGAGGCTTATTAATAGTTGGGTCCATAGATCTTGCAGCTTTATTGTGGGCACAATGGAATCCTTTAGTGACACTGACGTTGCTCTCCATGTTGGTGTTTTGTTTGTTGGGATTTTATGATGATTATACCAAGATAACCAAGCAGGATAGCGGAGGATTAAGTGAAAAGGTAAAACTGTTGGTCCAGTTTTTTTTGGCTGGTTTCATCGCGGTTTATCTCTGGAGGCTGGAAGAGACCCGTGTTTTGATTACAGAAGTTATGGTTCCTTTCTTGAAGAATCCTGTACTGGTCGGACCATCAGAAACAGCGGTTTGGTCATTGGCCGCTGTGGTGGGGATGATTATTGCCATTTTGGCCATTGTTGGCAGTTCCAATGCAGTTAACCTTACCGATGGTTTGGATGGCTTGGCGATTGGCTCTATATTAATTGTCTCGCTGGTGTTTTACGTTTTTACCTTCATTGCCGGGAATGCCGAGATTGCTAGTGAACTTTATGTCCCCTTCGTGCGTGGGGCGGTGGAATTATCGGTGATTTGTGCGGCGATGATTGGTGCAGGCTTGGGATTCCTTTGGTTTAACTGTCATCCTGCTCGTGTATTTATGGGGGATACAGGATCCCTGGCTTTGGGAGGGTCTTTAGGGATCATGGCGGTTCTGATTCATCAGCCATTTGTATTAGTGATTGCTGGAGGTATATTTGTGGTTGAGGCGCTTTCAGTTATCGTTCAACGCTGCTGGTTTAAATGGACGAGATTACGAACGGGCGAGGGACGCCGGATTTTTCTAATGGCTCCTTTACATCATCATTTTCAGGAGAAAGGGTGGCATGAGAATCAGGTAGTAATGCGATTTTATATTCTTGGGATTCTTTTCGCGGTTCTGGCTTTGGCGACTTTAAAACTAAGATGAGGCAATGGACCGGTGGCTGGGAAAAAATGTATGTGTGATGGGTTTGGGGCGTAGTGGGAAGGCGGCGGTTAATCTTTTACTGCAAAGAGGTGCCAGTGTCGTTGCCTTTGATGATTCTGACATGTCTCTGCCGAAGAGCGAAATTTCTTCTTACGAACACCGGGGGGTTACATTTATATTTAATTCTTCAATTGAGCAATCCTTGAAAAATTTGGATTTTAACCTGGTTGTTGTGAGTCCTGGGATTGCTTTCGATCACCCATTAGTCAAGCGTTTGGACGCCAGAGGAGTTCCGATTTGGAGTGAATTGGAATTGGGATGGAGGGAAACAAAATGTCCTTCCATTGCCGTTACAGGAACCAACGGTAAGACGACTACCGTTGAATGGATTGATACAATGTTGTCAGGAAGTGGGCTTCAGACAGTTGCTGTAGGAAACATCGGGTTGCCTTTGAGTGAAGTAGCGAAAGAACCTAAGACTCAGGGTTTGGATGCGGTGGTTTTGGAGGTTAGTTCGTTCCAGTTGGAGCGTATAGACAAGTTCAAGCCAGATGTGGCCGTAATGCTTAATTTAGCGGAGGATCATTTGGATAGGCATAGGGCAATGGAAAATTATATTCGCACAAAGGCACGAATATTTGAAATGCAAGAGACTGATGATAATGTCGTGATTCAATGGGAGTCTTGGCAGCAATTAAAACAATCAAATATTTCTGTTGCGGGACAGATTGCTACTTTTAGTACCGAAGAGTCGTCTGCCGATTTATATCTCGATGGTAATTTAATTGTGAGCCGGTTACCGGATTGGCCGAAGGAGATTTTGAATCTGGATGATTGCATACTTGAGGGAAAACATCAGGCGGCAAATTTAATGGCAGTATTATTGGTGGGTCGAGCGATGAGGCTCCCCCTTGAATCGATGATCGAGATAGGCTCTAGGCTTCAGGCTGGGCCTCACCGCTGTGAGATGGTTGCAGAATCAAACGGGGTGAGGTTCTATAATGATTCAAAGGCGACCAATACACATGCTTTATGCAGTGCTTTGCAGGCAATGCCTGAAAGCGCGTTCGGATCCAAGAACATATGGTTGATTGCGGGAGGGCAAGGTAAGGAGTTTGATTTTCGGAGGGCTGTTCAGGATCTGGAAAGGCGAGTTAAAGGGGTATTTTTGATAGGTGAAACAGCTGCAGAGATTCAGCATGATTGGGAGGGCTTTGTGACTTGCAATTTAGCCGATAATTTAGTAAAAGCTGTAGCTGAAGCAGGGAGGAATGCCGTTCCCGGAGATGTAGTGTTGCTGTCGCCGGCTTGTGCCAGTTTTGATATGTTTGATAGCTACCAACATCGTGGAGAAACATATCGCACTACTGTAGCGCAGTGGATAGACACGATGGCCTGTGATTAACCGCAGGAAACGCTCCAGAACGAATTGCGCGACAGGTGATATTCACATGTTGTTTGCAAGTTTTGTATAATCGGTTTTACCCTTACCTCTCTTGCCATTATCAATGCGTGTCGCTGTTTGGTGACGCAAAAGGAGGAAGCCTGAAGGGGCTTCACACTACAAAGGAGGGTGTGACTATGAAGGGAAGTAATCCAATTATTCCACCGGGAGCCGATTTCGACGGTGCCCGGCAAGGCAGGTCAAATATGCGGATGGCTGTGGTCGTTGTCGTCGCAATGCACTTGGTATTATTTGCAGGCATTTTATTCAATGCCTGCAAACAAAAGGAGGATAGTGCGGGCACTAAAGAGAAAGTTTCAAATGAGATGGCGCAAATAGTGCCGCCCAAGATTGCCCCATTACCTGAGCCGGAGCCGATTCCGGCTCCGATTCCCGGTTTACCATCATTGCCAGGGGTAACGGCCGAGTCTTTGCCTCCGTTGCCCCCAGTGGGTTCCTCTGCTTTACCGCCAGTTCCCGCTCCTGTTTCTTCTGGCGGACTTACGTTTACGCCGGAGTCTGACGCTCCTGCTGCGCAAACAGTGCCGGGCACAGAGCATGTGATTGCTTCAGGAGATAACTTTTGGACTATCGGCCGGAAATACGGCGTGAGTCACAAGAAGATTGAACAGGCAAATCCGAATGTTATCCCAACCCGATTAAAGATTGGTCAGAAGATAATTATTCCAGCTACTCAACCCGAACCAGTAAGTGCGCCTGCGGTGGTTTCTACTGGAGATAGTGGTTCCATGTACACCGTGAAATCAGGAGATACACTAGGGCATATTGCTTTAAGGCATAAGGTGGATGTTGCTGATATCAAGGCGGTTAATAATATGAATTCAGATTTTATTCGAATTGGGCAACAGATAAAACTCCCCGTGAATGAAATTTCTGTCCCAGGCCCTTCTTCAGGTAGCACACTGCCTCCGATTCCTACACCGCCTTCCACCAGTTCGGGGCCGAGTCTGGACCCCGGAACGGGTCTGCCAGTTGGTGTAATCGAAGGGGCAGCAAAGCCCTCTGAGGATTAATTTGAAGACGCAATAGCTGGGCGTTTGGTGTAAAACCGTTCAGCCTTCTGCACAAGGGGTAAGTGCGTTACGCGACTAACATTCTGGCTATATGTGTGGCCGGCTTACTCGCTTTGGGTATAGTCATGCTCTACAGTGCGGGCATGTCGCAAAGCGGTGCACGTTTTCGAGTTATGCAACTCGTTGGTGCTGGGTTGGGAATGTTGGTGTGTTTTATTGCGACCGCGATAGACTACCGTTGGTTAAAAAAAATTGCGTTTCCGTTGTTTGGCTTCAGTTTGGTATTGTTATTGTTGGTTTTGGTTCCTGGTGTTGGAACCTTCAGGAATGGGGCTTATCGCTGGCTCGACTTGGGGCCAATGTATTTTCAGCCGTCTGAATTAGCAAAAATATCCTTACTAATAGCCTTGGCTGCGTGGGGGCATCTTCACGGCAGGCGCATGAGCGAATTTAAGTATGGGTTGGCATTTCCCGGCATAGCTATTGGCCTGACGTTGGGATTCATTTTTTTAGAGCCTGATTATGGGACTACAATGCTTTTGGCCTCAGTGTGTTGCATTCTTCTTTTTGTAGCTGGCTCTAATTGGAAATACATTGTTCCGCCTATGGCAGCGGGTGCGGTTTTGATGGGGGTATCCATTATGAATAATACGGTGCGAATGAAACGTATAATGGCTTTTTTACACCCAGAGCAGTACCGAGAGGACGTTGGGTTTCAGTCATACCAGGCCATGTTGGCCTTGGGTTCAGGGGGAACCACAGGTTTGGGGCTTGGTAACGGCAGGCAAAAGCTGGGGTTTGTGCCTGAGCACCATACCGATTTTATTTTTTCTGTGATTGGAGAGGAGTTGGGAGTCATAGCGACAATTGGTGTGTTGTTAGCCTTTGTGGCTATTTTTATTTGCGGCTTATACATTGCCTGGAATGCGCGCGATCGGTTCGGGATGATTTTAGGAACCGGTATAACATTTCTGATTGGCTTGCAGGCCTTTATAAATATCGGAGTTGTAACCAGTGCTTTACCCAATAAAGGTTTACCTTTGCCATTTATTAGCTATGGCCCTTCCAGTCTGGTAATGATGTTGAGTGGGGTAGGCATTCTCCTCAGCATAGCCAGTTACTCTCAGGTTAATGGTTCAGAATATGATGCGCATGAACCTGAATCAGACTCGGGTTTTGTGCCTGAACAGCAAGAACTTCTTCCAGGTTCGACTTAATGGATGAGTCGGAAAAACCTCTTGTGTCCATTGCTTGCGGAGGGACAGGTGGTCATTTTTTCCCCGGAGTAGCGGTTGCTCGTGAACTTCAACATCAAGGAGCTCGTGTTTCACTGTGGGTTTCCTCAAAAGCTGTTGATCAAAAAGCGGCTATGACTGTTCCTGATTTGGAATATCACCAGTTGCCAGCCGTTGGATACAACTGGAGGCGGCCTTGGCGGTTTCTTTTGGGAATGCGGGCAGCGATGAGAACGGTTCGAGATCAGATGAAATTTGACAAACCCCGAGCCGTGTTGGCAATGGGAGGCTTTACAGCAGCGGCTCCCATACTTGAGGGGCGAAAGTTGGGAGCGAAAACTTTTTTACATGAATCCAATGCTGTGGCAGGGCGAGCTAATCGGCTTCTATCTAGATGGGTTGATGAAGTTTTTGTGGGTTTTGATCAGGCAAAAAAAAGTTTCAGGTGCAAATCCCTGCTAGGTACAGGGACGCCTGTTCGTCAGAAGTTCCGTGAGACGAAAATGGAAGAAGCCAGACGACATCTTGGGTTTGAATTGGATAAACCCCTAGTTTTAATTCTAGGAGGTAGTCAAGGGGCGAGAGGAGTAAACCGTTTAGTGACGGAGGCTTTACAGGGAATACAGGAGCTACAGGTGCTTCATTTGAGTGGGACTCAAGATTTTGATGATGTTTGGGATGCCTATGTAGAAAGGCAGAGCCCTTCACAGGTTCATGCGTTTTTTTCTGATATGCCATGTGCGGTGGGGGCGGCTACCCTGTCTATTACTCGAGCAGGAGCTTCTTCTCTTGCAGAATTGGCTGCAGCAGGGGTTCCCTCTATTATTATACCGCTACCTAGTTCTGTGGATCAACATCAACTAGCCAATGCAACTGCGGTTGTTGAATCAGGTGGGGGAGTATTAATTGAAGAAAGGCAAACATCTCCAGAACAGTTAGCATCAATTATTTCTGGAATCATCGCTGATGGGAAGAGACGTGAATCCATGAGTTTATCGATGCGTCAGCTAGATCGTCCTGAAGCAGCAATAGTAATAGCCAAAAGAATTATGGATCTAATGTGAAGAAGCTCTATTGGACATAAACCCAGTTTAATTGAAACGTAGAACTGCACATGAATCGTCCAACTCGCCGAGAAATCGAACAATGGCTCACACAGATATCCGGCGAAACGCGGGTACATTTGGTAGGCATGGGTGGATGTGGGATGACTGGGTTGGCTCATCTTTTGTTGGATATGGGGTTCGAAGTGACCGGTTCAGATTTATGTGAAAATTCTGGTTTGCGACAGTTACAAAACAGAGGAGCAGTTTTTTTTCTCGGGCACAATGCAAAAAAAATAAATGAGAATAGACCTGCACTGGTGGTTTATAGTTCAGCAATTCGCCTGGATAATCCCGAGTTGGCACGGGCAAATCAGTTGGATATTCCGATTGTGCGGCGGGCGATATTGTTGTCTGCCTTGGCGAGTTGTAAGCGGGTGGTATGCGTGGCGGGAATGCATGGCAAAACAACAACGACGGCAATGCTGGCCCACACTCTTGAACAGCTGGGAAATGATGTGGGGTTTGCGGTAGGAGCCGGGGTTCCCCAGCTTGGACGGCATGCTCGGATGCCTTCTGCTGAAAATTCTTTTTTTGTCCTTGAAGCAGATGAAAGCGATGGAACCTTACGTGAGTTCCATCCAGAGCATTCAATTGTCCTAAACATTGACGAAGAACACCTAGATTTCTATGAGAATTTTGAGGCGGTTTGCGATGAATTTATTGCTTTCGGCAAGCAGACCTCAGGTAGATTGATTTACTGTGCTGACGATCCTCTCCTGCCTGAGGTTTACGCTAATAATCTTAACTCCATAAGTTATGGATTTAATCCAGTCGCCGATTATCAGGTGGAAATTATTGGGCCGAAGGAATTTATAGTCAGGCATCATCAACAGTCGATTGGTAAATTCAGGGTTGGGTTGTTTGGTGAACAGAACATTTCAAATGCGGTGGCAGTGGTTGCTTTTTTGCATTCAAATGGTTTTGCTCCGAATAATATTTCAGAGGCTCTAGGTAAATTCAAGGGGGTGAACCGCCGCCAGCAAGAATTATCTTGTGATCATCGCTACAGAATTTTTGATGACTATGGCCATCACCCTCGAGAAATAAGGGCAACTTTGGCCGCCTTGAATGAGCAATGTTCCGGTCGCTTATTGGTGGCTTTCCAGCCTCACCGTTATACGCGAACCAAACATTTATTGGGTGATTTTGCTCAATGTTTTGACGGGGTCGATCTGCTATGGATAACAGAAGTATATGCTGCCAGTGAAGCACCCATAGATAATATTAATGGGCGACGCCTTGCTGAGGCTATTTCCGAAAGCGGCCAACCCGCGGCGTTCGCTGCTACATTGGAAATACTACGGGACAAAATACGGAATGCATTGAGACCCGGGGATACCATTTTATTTCTTGGGGCAGGGGATATTACTCAAGTGGCCCACCAATTGGCTAAGGATATGCATATGAAAGAAATGACCCACACAACTGAATTGCGCGGACTGTTATCTTCCCAATCCACCGTTTTGGAAAATGAGCCGCTTGGCAGGCATACAACACTGGGAGTAGGAGGTCCGGCCGAAATATATATTGAACCGGCTGAAGAAAAAGAATTGGCGGTAGTGTTGCGCTATGCAGTAGATAAGGGAGTGCCAGTATTTATTTTGGGCAGAGGGTCTAATCTTCTGGTTCGCGATGGAGGTATTCGAGGGGTTGTTATCAGTCTTAGACATGAGAGTTTCAGTGAGATTGAAGTTGTTGATGCTCAGATCCACTGCGGTGCAGGAGCAAGGCTTAACCATATTGCCAATGCGGCAAGAGATGCAGGATTGAAGGGTATGGAGTTTATGGAGGGGATTCCTGGTTGCTTGGGCGGGGCGTTGCGTATGAATGCAGGGGCTTGGGGAGGGGCTACATTCGAACAGGTAATTCAAGTAAGGTATATGAGTTATGATGGGCAAATTGAAGAGAGAGCGGCTGACCAAATGGGAGCTGTTTATCGAAGTTGCCCCGTATTGCGTGACCATATTGCCTTAGGCGCGGTTTTGCAGGGAGTTCATGCCGAAAAGGAACTGGTTCGATCCACAATGGATGAATTACGCAAACAACGCACAGAGAGCCAGCCTCACTATCGAAGTGCTGGCTGTATGTTCAAAAACCCAGAAGGGTTTTCAGCTGGGAAATTGGTTGATGAGTGCCGTTTAAAAGGCTTGAGTGAGGGAGGGGCAAAGGTTTCAGAACAGCATGGCAATTTTATTGTAAATGATGGAACGGCTACAGCGGAGGATGTGATTTCACTCATCGATACAGTGAGGACTAAAGTTCGTGAAATACGGGGGATTGACCTTCAAACAGAGGTTCAAATTGTTGGAGAACGGTAGTTCTTCATTCTTTAAATACAGGCAGAACATGATTGTCCTAAGGCGGTTTTTTTGTATACTCAGACCTGAGGAGGTTTGGTAAACCAGTTCCATATAGCTGTCATGGCCGGAGGCTTTGGCGCGGAGCGGGAAATCTCATTAATATCCGGGGCTGCAGTGGGGTGCGCGTTGCGTTCGTTGGGGCATCAGGTCGATGAGGTGGATCCCGCCATTAAGGGCTGGCAGTTGCCAGAGGATGTTCAGGTGGTGTTCTTGGCTTTGCATGGTGAATTTGGGGAGGATGGGCAGGTGCAAACCCAGCTTGAGTCGTTGAATGTGCCCTATACGGGGACAGGGTCGCACGGCAGTGCGGTAGCGTTTGACAAAGTCTTAAGTAAGGAGGCCTTTTGTCGGGATTCAATACCGACTCCTAAAGGCGTTGTATTAACTGACGTTTGCGCCCCGCCCAGTGATGCACCTCCTCCTTGGGTACTTAAACCGGTGGCTCAGGGTTCAAGTGTGGGATTGAGTATGGTGGATGACGAAGCTCAGTGGCATTCGGCTCTTGAATCTTCGTTAAAACATGATAAGCGCATATTATGCGAAGAGCGTGTTCAAGGTCGTGAGGTTGCCGTGGGTATACTGGCTGATGAGGCTTTGCCTGTGGTTGAGGTGAACCCAAAATCAGGTGCTTACGATTACCAAAGCAAATATACCAAGGGTGCCACCGAATATTCATGTCCAGCAGATTTGCCGGACTCGGTCACGAAGAAAGTACAGTTGTTGGGTGTGCAGGCGTTTAATGCGGTGAGTGCTCGTGATTTTGGACGGGTGGATATTATGTTGGATTCTTCTCTGAGTCCGTATGTTTTGGAAGTGAATACCTTGCCGGGAATGACTGAGACAAGTTTGTTCCCTAAGGCTGCTGCTGCTGCCGGTATTGGTTTCAATCAATTGTGTCAACGCATGGTAGATTTGGCGATTAACAGGGGGGGTTATGTGGGGTAGAAAACGTCACGAAAATCGAAGAGGGCATCAGCGATATACGTTGCTTAACGTGGATTTGCCTATTGAAAAAGTGCGCCAACAGCGCCTGCGTTGGGCGGTTCGTGCAATCGGTTTTGTTTTCGGTGTGTTCTTGGTTTTTGTGTGTGTTTGGCACGGTGGTTCTTGGCTGATGAAAGCTGGATTTTATCAGAATGACCGGTTCACCGTTAAGACCATTGATATTCGGACCAGTGGATTGATTAATCCGGAGCAAATCCGTTCCTGGGCTCGTATTCATGAGGGAGAGAATCTATTTGAGGTGGATTTGCAGCGTATTAAGCGGGACTTGGAAATGGTGCCACAGATCAAAGTTGCTGCTGTGGATCGCGTGCTTCCCGAAACGTTACGTTTGCGTATTACCGAGCGTCGACCGTTGGCACAGGTGATTGCCTATAGGCAGCATTCCAAAGGACAGGTGCAAAAAAAAGTATGCTGGCTGGATTCTGAAGGAGTTGTAATGCCCTCGGTGGATATGAAGCAGTCGCCGGAAGGATCTCCAGTAAAATGGATACCCTTGGTTATAGGCCTGAATCAGGCTGATTTGATGCCGGGTCGAGTGGTTCGGTCTCCTCAGCTAGATTCGGCTTTATCATTGATCCGCCATCTTGACCTTTCGCCGATGGCAGGACTGGCACACGTTTGTGAGATAGATGTATCCGGTCATGATACACTGGAACTTACGACATGGCAGGGAGGGCGGATCCGGTTGGCTTTGCATGGGCTTGAACGTCAATTGAGACGATGGCGGCAGGTGCATGATCTGGGGCGCAAGCATAAAAGAACGATTACTTCGATTGATTTATCAATACAAAACAATTTGCCAGTTCGTTGGAGGCTCGCAAAGGAAACAAGCCCTTCAGGATGAACCAATATGTTCGATCGTTCACAAATTGTTGTCGGGCTTGAGATTGGAACCACAAAGGTTTGTGCGGCAGTCGGGGAACTGGCAAAGGGTGGGAGCTGTTGCGTGATTGGATTGGGGACTGCTCCTACCGAGGGGGGGGTTTGTAAAGGTGAAATAGTTAATGCTGATTTGGTGGAAAATGCTGTCCGATTAGCGTTAACTCAAGCAGAGAATGAATCGGATATTGAGATTGGAAGTGTGTATCTCGGGGTGACCGGTTCACATATAAGGGGTTTGAATAAAAGAGGGGTCCATCCTGTTTCACCCGTAGGTGGTGAAATTGACAGTGAGGATATTCGCCAGGTTGTAAGTGCCGCCCGGCCTGCAATTGCTCTTGAGGAAGAAGTGCTTCATACAGTGCGACAATATTTCCGGGTTGACGGGCAGGATGACGTTAAGAATCCCGTTGGCAGGGTAGCTTCACGGCTTGAATTGGATGTACACGTTGTGTGTGGGCAGAGAACTCGCATTCAAAACCCTGTTAGACTGGTTAAAGGTTTGGGAATTGAGGTCGAAGATATCGCTTTTAATGGCCGAGTGATGGGGCTTCCGTTATTGACACCTGAGATATGTGAACAAGGTACTCTGATCATAGATTTGGGGGCTGGGACAACCGAATATGCGGTATATTTAAATGGATCATTAAGTCATTGTGGAGTTCTTCCAATTGGAGGGGATCATGTAACCAACGATTTGGCTGTTGGTTTGAAGCTCACCCAGTCAAGGGCCGAACGGCTAAAGATTAGCCACGGAAGTGCAGTATGTGATCCCTGCCTAGAAAGTCGCATGGTGAATTTTTCCAGTGATATTGGTTTGGATGATAAACAAATATACGTCGGTGACTTGCACCGAATCATGCATGCCCGTTTAGATGAGTTATTCCAATTGATTTATGCAGACTTAAACAGGAATTCTCTTTTGAGAAGAATTAATGGTGGTTTATTACTCTTGGGAGGTGTGGCTAGAACTTCACAAATTGATTTGTTAGCACAGAAAATTTTTGGATTAGATATACTTACTAATTCTGTGCCAGAAGCTGACACTGTTCATGATTTTTTGACATGTCCTGAGTATGTAACTGCAATCGGATTGGCTAAACATGGAGCTCGGCAGACAAGTTCTAGTCGCCGAAAAAAAAGGAACTTATTCGGATGGTTAACAGGGAGATAAATTTTGAAACCTAAAAAAGCAGATACCCAATCGGTTTTTGTAGGTATAGGAAGTGCCGGTTTGCTTTTGCTGGATAAATTGGCAGCCGTTGGACTTCCTGTGGGTAGTTTCATCGGCATGGATTCGGATTATCAGTGCCTTCAGCGGAGCCAGATCGCCGAACGCATTCAATTAGGGGAGGCGACACGCAGAGGCTGGGGTTGTAGTGAGGATGCTGCTGAAGGGGCAAGTTGCGTGCGGGCTGCTCGAGATAAAGTGGGGGCGAAGTTAAATGGTGCTGATATGGTAATAATTGTTGCCGGTACGGGTGGCGGCATGGGTGGAGGCGGGGCTCCAGTAGTGGCGGAAATCGCCTCTGAAAGAGGTGCCTTGGTTTTGTCTATAGCTATAGAACCTTTTGATTTGGAAGGGCGAAAGGAATCTTCTGACTTGGCTCTACAGCGACTGATTCAGGTGTCAGATACCGTAATTCGCATGTCGAACCAAAGCATAATGAAACGAATGAAAGCGGCTTGTTCCGTTCAAGAGTGCCTGGAAGTTGCCAATGGCCGTGTACTTGAGGCGATGATGGGTTTGGGATGTTTGATGCGGTCAGATGGATTATTGAATATCAATTTTGCTCATGTTAGGAAGTTGTTTGAAGGTCAGCATGGAGAAAGCCACTTTGATTTAGTTGAGATAGCTGATGATGTTAAACCACGAGCAATTGTAGGCGAACTGATGAAGCATCCGTTTTTTGAGCTAGAAAATCAGATTAGTGAAAATTGTGGAATGATAGTTAATTTGCTGGGAGACGATTCTCTCAACATGGAAAAAGTGGATGAATTTACGGTATATTTGGAATCTATGGCACCAAAATTTCAGGGAGTAATCGGTGCCCACGTGGACAAGACAATGAACTCACGAATGGGGATAATGCTATTAGCTCCAGATCCTATTACTCAAAAAATTGATCTTGAACAAAGCCAATCAATACATCTCACGGATCGAACCATAGAG
>Ga0208766_1000724_pt1 | contig 18062 bp, 16 predicted proteins | sample ETN01SmetaG_3_FD_185792 | JGI IMG/M metagenome (GOLD analysis project Ga0208766, IMG submission 185792) | Marine microbial and viral communities from oxygen minimum zone, Eastern Pacific Ocean - ETNP2014F12-01SV263 (SPAdes) (version 2) | ecosystem: Environmental > Aquatic > Marine > Oceanic ... | reverse complement strand
CTGTTGCTGCAAGATTGTGGTGGCTTGTTAGATGGTTAGGTCATAAAAAGGTTTCTGTTTTAAATGGAGGTTTTAAAGCATGGCTAAAGCTTAACTATAAGACAGATAATACTGTCCCTATTTTTACTAAAGGAAATTTTGAAAGTAAAGCTGATCGCAATCTAATTTGGGAAACTAATATGATAAGTGACTGGGCGAAAAAAAAAATACCATACATTTTGGTTGACGCAAGGGACAGAGAGAGATTTAAGGGAATCAAAGAACCTATCGATAAGGTAGCAGGCCACATACCCAATGCTATTAATATACCTTTTACAGAATTTATTAATAAAAATGGCAAATGGAAATCACTCAAAGCAATAAATAAAATTTGGGAAAAAGCCGAAATCAACCCACATGATGAATGGGGAGTGATGTGTGGTTCTGGTGTTACAGCTTGCCATCTTTCGATATCAGCGCTATTGGGAGGAATGAACGAACCATCGTTGTATGTTGGCTCGTGGAGTGAATGGATTACAAATAAAAAGCGACCCATAACTACAAATGAATAAAAAAAAACTACTTAATGGTATTCGCATTTTGGATTTAAGCCGAATACTTGCTGGCCCATGGGCAACACAATTATTGGCGGATTATGGCGCTGAAGTGATTAAAGTTGAGCGACCCAATTATGGTGATGATACACGAAATTGGGGACCACCTTGGAAGGTAAATAAATCGAGCAGACAACGAAGAGATGCTGCTTATTTTTTCTCAACAAATAGAAACAAACATTCTTTAACTTGTGATTTTTCTACTCAAGAAGGCGCAGCGATTGTAAAAGATTTGGTCAAACACTGCGATGTAGTGATTGAAAACTTTAAAACAGGAACGCTTAGAAAATTTAAATTAAACAAACAAGAATTAAAGAAAATTAAACCGGATTTAATTTATTGTTCAATAACCGCTTATTCGGAAGATTCGAATCAATCACATCAACCAGGTTATGATGCAATGATTCAAGCTTCAGCTGGCTTAATGAGTATTACAGGCGAAAAGGATGGTAAACCTCAGAAAGTTGGTGTAGCCATAGCGGATATTATGGCTGGGATGTATGCAGTAAGTGCAATTCTCGCTTCTCTTTATCAAAGAGAGCAGAACGGCGAAGTTCAAGATATCAATGTACCATTATTTGACTCACAAGTTTCTTGGCTTGCAAATCAAAATATGAATTATCTTATTGGGGGTATAAATCCAACACGCGAAGGCACAGCTCATCCGAATATAGTGCCTTACCAGGTGTTTCCCACTAAAGATGGGGATATCATGCTTGCTGTGGGCAATGACAATCAATTTGAGAGGCTAATGGCGTGTTTTGGCGACATTGAAGATAACTTTATAAACAAATTTAATAAAAACTCACAAAGAATTGAAAATAAAGAGGAATTAATAAATTTTATTTCAAAAAATTTAGAGTTGCATTCGGCGTCATATTGGTTGACATTATTCGAAAAACAATCAATTCCTTGTGGCCCAATTAATGATATTGCAGAGGTGTTTAACAGTGAATACGCAAAAGAACAAAATTTGGTCAGGTATGGCAAAAATAAACATAATAAAGAAATTCCAACCGTAGCAAACCCAATTAGATTTTCAGACTACGACACTCAATATGATAATGCAGCTCCTGCATTAGGAGAGCACACGGATCTGATCTTAAAAAAACTGCTTAATTATACCGACGAAAAAATCAAAACATTAAAAGTCAAAAATATAATATGAATGACTGCAATTCTGTTTATGCATGGCTTGAATCAGAAGTATTGAAAAATAAGATTATTTTGACCGTATCTCAACGTTTAGCGCGTGATCTTAAAAATCAATACATAAAACTACAATTAAAGAAAAATAAAAATGCTTGGGATTCACCCAAAATTTACTTTTGGAGAGATTGGCTAAGATTAATTTTTATAAATAACAATGAATTCCATAATGGTGTGCTTTTGAATAAAAATACATCGTTAGTTGTATGGAAGAGATGTTTACAGCAAACAGTTGATGATCCTTTAATAAATATACAGAGCTTAGCTTTAAGCTGCTCTGAGGCATTAAAGCAAACCTCAGATTGGTGTATACCATTATCAGAAATAGCTGCTTCTTCAAATACGCTTGAAGAAAAGTTGTTTATTAAAACTGCAGAATTGTATGTAAAGACTCTTAATAATGAGAATTGGATCGACAATTCTTTGCTGGTCGAGCACATATTGAATGATAAGAAAAATAAATGGCTTGAACTTATAAATAATTCTTCATTTGTATTTGTTGGCTTTCATGAAATTACTCCAATCGTAAAGCGTCTGATGGATTCAATGCAATTATTTTGTGATTACAAATTAATAAACAAAGAGTTTTCCTCTGTTTTATATAATAAGAATCAATATATTGATTCAGCTGCTGAATATCGAGCAATTGGTGCATGGGCAAAGAATATTTTATTAAAAGATTCTGACGCTAAGATTGGCGTCTTAATTAATAACGCGTATACATCTGGACGGACTTTACCTTTAATCAAAGAAGGCCTTGTACCAGGTTGGCAATTGATCAATGAGACGGATGATTATGCCCTTAATGCCTCTTATGGGCATTATTTGAACCAATATCCTGTTATATACATTTGTAACTTAATTCTTAATTGGTATAGAAAACCATTGTCATCAAAAGATGTTAGCTTCATCTTGAGAAGCGCTTTATTCCAAAAGAAAGATTCAAAAGGTTCGAATATGCTTGAGCGAAGAGTCAGACTTATGCCAATCAAAGAATGGGTTGTTGAGGATTTCATAAATGTTATGAAAAAAGAGGCGACCGAAAGTGAATTAAATGTGATAGGAAAATTTGAAATCATTACCAAAACAAGGAATCACTCAAATGAAAAAAAAGCACTTCGTGATTGGATTGAAATAATTAATCAAGATCTCGAAAAATTCGGCTGGCCGGGAATAGAGCATTTGAATAACATTGAGCAACAATTGTTAAAGCGTTGGAATGAACTTTTGAGGGAAGTTGACAGATCACATAAAGCTGAGTCAAAAATTACGCTTTCTTTTTTTCTGGAGCAACTGATAAATATATCAGAAGGAACCATTTTTCAACCAGAAACTATTAATAGTTTAGTGAGCATTATGAATTATTCAGAAGCAATTGGAATGGAGTTTGACTATTTATGGTTATCAGGATTGGATAATCAACAATGGCCGAGTACTGAGAATAAATTATCTTTTATTTCGCTAGAAATACAAAAGAAATATAACATGCGAGACTTAAATTCATCGATTTGGATCGATTCTCAACAAAAACTTTTGAACGTTTTATCTAAATCGTCAAAAAATATTAATTACAGTTGGTCAGTAAACAGAGATGATATGGAGCTCTCATTCACTACTCTGATTGACATCGATTTTGACATAGAGGTTGAAAATTTTGATCCTGGTTGGTATCCCGCCACTCTGCTCGATGGTCAATCTCACACTTCTGTTATCGAAGAGCCTTCTTTCAAGGTTAATAATATTGAATACTTAAAAGGCGGAACAAATACTATCCAAAAGTATTTAGAAGATCCTTTTTGTGCGTTTGCGTTAGGTAGATTGAAGATTACTAAACTGAATGAATTTACTCGGGGGATAGGCCCTTTAATGAGGGGTAATTTAGTGCATGCTTCATTAGCTAGATTATTTTATTCTAATCTATCATTAGACGACCTTAAATCATGGACTACTTTTGAAATAAAGAAAAATGTGAAAAGTGCAACTGATTTTGTATTTGCCGCTCAATTAAAACAACCTAATGATGCAATACAAAAAACACTTATTCTTTACGAGAAAAAAAGGACCGAAAAATTAATGCTGAACTTTATCGCCAATGAGATTAAACGCGATAATTTCGAAGTCATGATGCTTGAAAAAGATCTAAAATTAAAATATGCCAACCTTGAATTGAATCTAAAAGTTGACAGAATCGATAAATTCACTGATGGTTCCTTTCATATCATAGATTATAAAACTGGTATCGCTAGGAAAATTTTTGATAGCAATCAGGATATTAAGTCTATCCAGCTCTTTGTCTATGCAGCCGCCTTTAATAAATTAACCTCAGCAGTCTCTTTTGTGACATTCAGAAATAACAACGAGATTATTATTGATTCAGTTCATTCAAATGTTGATGGAATTAAATCAACTGATACAAACAATAAAATTAAAAATGGAGTAAAGCAAGTTTATTCAATTATCAAAAAAATATCTAATGGTGATAATAGAGTTCATGCCGAACTTCATTCAAAGAATGATAGCCCATATCGATTTTTGCATGTTTTGAGTCGCATTAAAGAGTATAGAAATGAATACAAATAAAGATTTATTAAAAGCCGATGAATTAGCAAGAATTAAGGCACTTGATATTAGTAAATCATTCATTGTGCAAGCACCCGCAGGATCAGGTAAAACAGAGTTACTCATACAACGATATTTAAAGTCACTTTCTTTTGTGAGTCATCCCGAAGAAACAATAGCGATAACTTTCACAAATAAAGCTGCATATGAGATAAAACAAAGGGTTTTAAGTGCTTTAGAAAATGCAAATAACAAAATTGAAGCAAGCAAAGAGCATGAAATTAATACTGCTAAACTCGCTCATGCTGTATTGCAGGCAGATAAAAAAAATAAATGGGATTTGATTAGAGCTAATCACCGTATAAAGATATCAACATTGGATTCTTTTTGTGCAGAAATTGTTAACAGATCACCTATTTCTTCAAAATTTGGTCTTAATAGAAAGATTGGTACTGATAGGGAATTGCAGTCGATATATCATGAATCTGCAGTTTCAGCATTAAACTTTTTACTGTCCTCAAAAACCTCTAATAAAGACGCAGAAAATATATTGTTTCATCTTGATGGAAATTTAAGCCGATATATTATTTATTTAACAAAGATGCTTGAGATGAGGGATCAATGGTCATATCTGATCGGTTCAGGCGTAAAGATTAGTGAAAATCATGCCGCAAGATTGAGACGTAAGCTCGAGAAAAATATACAGCAAATAATTTCTGAGCACCAAAAGAAACTCTGCTGTGCTTTTCCAAAAGAACAATTTTCAAAAATGAGGTCACTTTTCTCTTATCTAAATGAAAGTAATCCGAATTATACACGGTTGAATACTCAGCATTCAGTAGACCTTCTCTTTCACTATAAACACAATCAAGATTGGATTCTGATCGCCAACCTTTTGCTAACAAAAGAAGGGATGTGGAGAAAAAGAATAGACAAAAATATTGGCTTTCCTGCCGCAGAGAAAAATCATAAAAAAGTTCTTCAGAAAATAATTGATGACTTAGCCGCAGACGATTCTGTAAGAAATTTACTCCATATGGTTAGACGCCTACCACCACCACATTATGAAGAAAAACAGTGGTCAGTGCTCCTATCTTTATTTAATTTACTGCCTACAGCAACTGCTGAACTTAAGCGTATATTTGTTCAAAAGAATACATCTGATTACACAGAATTATCGGACTGCGCTCATCAAGCACTAGGCGATAATGATAATCCTACAGACCTTGCGCTTATGATGGATTATAGACTTAAGCATATTATGGTAGATGAAATCCAAGATACTTCATCTCGCCAATATGAATTAATTGAGAAGCTTATCCAAGGCTGGGAAGAGAACGATGGGAGATCATTATTCCTTGTTGGTGATCCGATGCAATCAATTTATAGATTTAGAAATGCTAGCGTTTCTCAGTTTTTATTAACAGCAAAGAATGGTATTGGCGAATTAAAACCTGAGAACTTAATTCTTAGGAAAAACTTTCGCTCTGATGCTTTATTGGTAAATGAATTTAATAATGTTTTTGAAACAATACTTCCCAAATCTGAAGACTTAATTATCGGCGGCGTAAAATTTAATGAGTCAATACCAATTGCAGAGAAAATGAATCTTGGAAACTATCAACTTCATACACTTTTTAATGAAAGTGTAAAAAGTGAAGCAATTTATACAGTTAATCTTATAAAAAAGAAGATAGTTGGCACTAAAGGCAATATAGCGGTATTGGTCAGATCAAGACTTCATTTAATGCCAATATTGCATTTACTAAAAAGAGAAGCGGTTGCTTATCAAGCGATCGAAATAGACAGACTGACTGATTTACCGGAAATAATTGATATGCTTTCTTTGAGTCGTGCGTTATGCCATAAAAATGATAAAGCTGCATGGTTGGCATTATTGAGATCACCATTAGTAGGACTTACTTGGAATGAAATATTGGTTTTATTGAAGGGCGATAAAGATAAATCTATCTGGGAATTACTACATGAAAAGCAACGAATAAAATCCCTTTCCGAGAACAGCCAACTCTTATTGAGTAATTTTCGCGAAATTATTGCTCAATTTATTGAGGTTGGTAATATGGCGTTCTTAAGAGATCGTGTTGAAAAGGTTTGGTACAGGCTTAAAGGTCCAGCATTACTTAAATCACCTGAACAATTAGAGAATATCAAGAGATATTTGGATGTACTTGGAGAAATAGAAGTAGGCGGTAGTCTTGAGGATCCCCTCGAGTTAGAAGAATTAATCGACAATATTCGTGTCTCCAGTTCCCCTAATAAGGAGGCACGCATTCAAGTGATGACCATCCACAAAGCCAAAGGACTAGAATTTGATCATGTAATTTTACCCTCGTTAGGCCGGATCACTCGTCCAAGCGAAAAAACGGTACTAAATTGGTTAGAAAATCCGATAAATGAGAATGCAATCTTAATTAGTCCCATTGGCTCCGCTGAAAATGATAAGTTGCATTCATACATTCAAAACTCAATTAAGGAAAGCGAAGCGTTAGAGTTAGACCGTCTCTTGTATGTTGCTTTTACAAGAGCCTCTAGATCCTTGGATGTGATTGGAAATGTAAAAGTTAAAAATGAAGACAACAATTTATTCTTGATGTCACCATCTAAATCATCATTATTATATAGATTGTGGAATTTTGTAGAGGCAAATTTTCAAAGAGAAGCCAAATATCAATTTAATAAAAATGACAAAATTATTGAAGTTAGAAAGAAATACTTAATTCCAACATTAAAGCGCATTAATAAGAATTACCAAATACCTATAGATAAAAGTCCTATTGTACTTGATTCGTTATCATTGGATCTGAATACAGAAAAATCTGATTTGATTGAGTTTTCGTGGGCAGGAGAAAGTGCAAAACAAGCTGGAATTATTGTGCATCGGTGGATACACAAATTCTCTCTTGAAAAGCAGATACCAGCGATCAGTGATCTTCCATCATATATGGATATTTCTAAGAATTGGGCAAGAAATAATTATGTTAAAGAGGGGCAATTAACAGATGTTATTAATAGAGCAGAAGAAACTCTCATCAATATCATTGAAGATAAAGATAATCATTGGTTTATTATAGGGAATGGTTTTTCGGAGTTACCCTTAACTGGCATTTGGAATAAAAGATGTTATTCAGTCATTATAGATAGAATAAATATTGATGCTAAAGAAAATCACTGGTTAATTGATTACAAAACTGGAACGCATCGTGGTGGCAATGTGAATAAATTTATTAATGATGAAGTTGTTCGTTATCAAGGACAATTGGAAAAATATGCAACGATTTATAAAAACTACAGTGGTATCATGCCGACAGTAGCCCTTTATTTTCCTAATTTAAAAAAATTACAGCTTATTGATTTTCAATAACTTAAAGTTCACCTTCAAATCGAAAATTCCTTTGATTTTTCTCATTCGCCGTTCCAAGAAACGTGAGCATAGTCTTTATGTTATCTGGGGTGAAAGCATTGGATGAAACGATACCTGTTAAAGTGTATTTACCCTTTCTTGAAACTGTTATCGTGCCAGCAACATCTAATAATGCATCGATGTCATCGAAGCTGCCAATAATTTGATTGCTTTGTGTTATTAGCTCAATCTCATAACTCCCAACCGGTTGATTTGATAATCCTTTTATTACCAAATTATTCAAAGTTATTTTTCCATTGATTAATGTTGGGACACCGGAATCAATAATAATTTCTTTTATATTTAGTTTAATCGCACTATCAATTCCAAAATATGGAAATATAGCCTCCAATGTACCATGCGATAAATTACCCTCTAATTTGTTGAAATTAATAGTTTTATCTGATTTTAGTGTAAGGATTGTATGAATCAAACCATTAAACGGATACATTGAGAGCTTGTATGATATTTCACCTGAGAGTAATTTTTTTGGTATAAATTCCCACTTTATGTCTCTTAGATACCATCCATTTATGTCAGCTTCACTGGCTCTTCCGTTCCATATTGTTCCATTGATTCCATTAACTTTTATGTGGTTATTTTCAAGCCACTGCTGACTAATTGTTGCAGGAAGTTGAATGACCAAAGCCAGTATAAATAAAATCAATATAAGTGTTACATGAAGGCTTTTGATACTCTTTATCATTAATTAGTTATTAGCGTAAAACTTGCGTTCACGATACCTGGATTTCCAGATTGAGGTATGGATAAATTGGCTGACTCTACATCTAAATTATGATTCTTTTTGAGTTCATCTAGACATTGAATTATCTTATTAAAAGCAACATTATTCAGGTCAATTCTAATTCTGTTGTCATCGATAGGCTGACTCCTTTGGAGGGCTGAAAGGATATTAAACTTTCTCAATGATTTATCTATCAGGACAACTAATGATTCATTGACATCAACGGTTTTCTGAAGATTAAGATTTATTTGACCTTTATTTTTTTTGAGATATTTAATTTCGACCATTGACCATTCTAATTGCTTTATCCTAGTTTCTAGGAAGTTTAGTTTAGTTGTAAGTGGTTTCCATACATAGAAAGGTAGCACCAAAATAAGGATAAAAATTACCCCAACAGCTAATGCAATTCGCTCGCGCGTTTGGAGTGATTTAAACCATTTGTTCATTGATTTAGAACCTGTATCTCTATTCGGCTTTCGACAGTGTCATTTTCTTGATTTGTAGACTGTATTCTTGCTGCATAATTATTATTTTGATTAATTCCTCTTGCGATTGCATCAAGCAGAGCAATATTGGGGGTAAAAAGCCTAATGTTAAAGATGTTTCCCTGAAATGTAATAGAATTTAATAAAACATTATCTTTGTTTTTGATTGCATTGCTGATTATGTCAAGGCCTTCAAAAAATAATGAATTTTCCCTTATTTGTGGATCGTTATTTTTAATTGCTGAAATAATCCTGATTGGATCACTTATATCGGTTGCATTGATTGCAAAATATCGATACTCATTTAAAAAACGTGATGCCAGATTTTTTTCATACTTAGAAAGCTGTATATAATTTACACTCTTATTAATCAAGGACAAAGCGAAAAAGATAATCACAAGTAGAGTCGCATACCTCCATGGCTTAAAATATTTCTTTATGTGTATTTTTGGCGCATGCTCACCTTGAAGAAAATTTATATAATTGGCATTTAATATATTGTGAGAGAGTTTTTGCAGTAGTCCTTTAGCAAGAATCTTCACGTCAACCGTGTTATATGAATCTCTAAGTTTTTCAGATTGCGCTATCAGGTCTTGATTGTTCTCGCTAAGATATATTTGAACATTGGTTATATTTTTTTCTGTATCAATTAAATTTACAGATTCCATTATATCCATGCCATCTAAAGCATAAGCTTTATTCAGACCATTATTTATATAGACACGGGAAGATTCAATCAACAAAGTAATGGTTTTTTCTATTATAGGCACACCATGTATTTCTGATGTGATCACATGAGGTTGGATATTATGTGTAAGTAATAAATTTTTGTAATCATTTAATTCACTTTTACTGATTGCTGCCACACCGATTAATTTACCTTTCTTTGGCTTTGCAAAGCCAAAATGAATATCTTTAATGTCACTGGCAATTTGGTCTTCAAGGGCATAAGGAATTGCTTTTTTCAGCTTGCTGTTGGATTTAATTGGTAAATCAATAAAAGTTAAAAGAGAGTCTGTTGCAGGAGTTAATACAATGAGTGTATTGGTTTTATCTTCTTCTGAGATATCATTTAGATTTCCTGATTCTATTTCAGAGATTTGTTTTCCATAACTATCAATAGTTACCCATTCACTGTGATCTGGAGACTTTTTATTTATCCTTATAATAGTTGTCTTTTTCATTTCTTTATATTGTTCCAAAACTTCTATTAATAACTGAGGTGTTTCCGTTGGCTTCTCTTTTAATTGTAGTAAACATAGTTATGGTGATGGAATCTATATTAACCAATAATTTCAATTGAAAATAATTTGATTTATTAGATATGTTAGATAAATTCTCCGGCAGAAGTAAAGGTTTAAATGAAGTAACTATATCTGCATATCCGGAAGGATTTCTTTCGTTAATTAAGCGTTGAATATCATTTTGAGTAACCCCATCGTCAAGTGAGCTCAATATAACAGAGCCAGCAGTATTTACATTAATCTGTGTAGAAATTGGGACAGCCGTAATATGAGGCGCTAGAGTTTTATATGACTCAATGCTCATAGAATTTATTGATAGTAATTCAGTGATTGTTATTATCTTTTGGTTAGAGGTTCGATATGGTGGGTTCATTTTTGTGTAGATATCATCTTCAGCACCACCTGGATATGATGTGTATTGGTCTTTGTCAATCCAATCAACGATTACATTGGCCATATTTGGATCTAGATGTAAAATTCTTAACAAACGCTGAAGTTGATTAAATTGATTTTGATTCAATGTTCCATCAGATTGAATAATATTATTAATATTGAAACGGCTTTGTAAATCAATGATTTCTCCAGATATATCTCCTCCATCTATGGGAAGTTTAGGAAGTTTCTTTGCCCATAACTCATTTAAATGATCAGTGGCGGAATTTATTGCATCCTGCTTTAAAATTTGTTTAATCCAGTTTTCTGCTCCAATTGCAACTTGAATTGCTTGATCTCTGTTTAATGTTGACATCGTTTTTCGGGTACTGAGTATGTTGTCCCAGAGTAAATTACTAGAGATGATTCCGGTAATTGCTACAATCAGCATCGCTGTTATGAGAGCAATACCTTTGTTCTTATTCGAAATATACACTCTTTTGCTCATGGTCTAATTTCAATTAATCTGTATATCTGACCGATATCTGAGAAATTAAAGTTGATTCTTGTTGCTTTTGGTAAAATCTTTAATGATTGATCGGCTATGTACTCAATTGGTGGCCATTGATCAGTCCATTCTCCGTCTTCTTTCATAAAAGAAAATCTAATCTCTTCAATATTATTGGTGAGCTCATCTTTTATAATCTGGTTTGTGTAGGTTTTATCTAAAACGTTCCAATGGTATCTGATCAACTTGCCATCGATGGTTTCATATGCCACACGTTGTAAAGTGCTTCTATTAAGAGTTAAAGGGTTATTCCAGCCGTGTCGAGTAAATTCAATAGGATAAGTATTGGATGGGTGTGTAGTTAATGCTGCAAGGTATGTATCGCCAATTTCGCTTCTGATAGGCCTTTCTGCTAATTGCATAAAATCCTGTTCGATTAATCTCATGGTTCTTTGAAGTGATTGAATACGATCCATCCTCTCTGATAAGGCATTAGCAGTAAGTAAAGTCTGATTTAATGTGCCATAAGCGAGCGCTGACAATATTGAGAATATTGAGATAGCCACAAGAATTTCTATTAAGGTAAATCCCAATGATTTATTCTTACTCATTTGTATTTGCATCACTATAAACAAAGCCAGTCAATTTTCGTATGGATGTATCATTGTTTGCATTACTTACTGTAACATCCATTCGTAATAGATTTTCAATGCCAGATTTTGATGTGATGATCTCCCAAGTCCATTCACTTCCTGCATACGTAATGGAGCCATCTTCAGTTCCTACGGAATTTTTTATATTATTTAAACGATTTTCGGCTAACTTGTTCTGGGCAATCCAGTTGGCAAACATTCGTTTTTGCATGGAATCTACTCTCATAATATCCTGGCTTGTAATAGCAATAATTGTTCCAAGAGCAATTGCCACTATAGCTAGCGCTACCAACACTTCAATTAACGTGAAACCGTGATTGCGTAACCTATCTTTTAGGCTTAAGATTTTTCGCATTCTTTAGTGATTTAATCTAATCATTAATAATGTTAATTGTTCCATTAAAATTTCCTTTTATTATTATTCTAGAGGTATCTCGAAAGAGGGTGTAACTAAAAGGGCTGACTTCTCCACTGGATAGAATAAGTACATGAGGAGCATAATTTTGCAATTCATTTTTTTTGAGGGCAGGTTTTTGTGTAATCTTAATGTCTTTATTTTCGATTGTTAAGGAAAATGTCAATTCATCAGATATATTTCTTTTTCTAAATATATAATCATTTTGTTTAACTGACCATGTTTCCAGCATTGCTTCATATTCAAGAAATTGATATCCATTTTCTGTGAATTCAAGCCCAAGTTCACGACCTTGCATAATTGCCTCTTCTTTTGCTAGTTCAATCAAAGAGACTAATTTTTTAGCTTCGTCATGCAAATGATCATTTCGTAGACTTGAATTAAGAGTCAATACTGATATTGAGATGATAATCCCTATGATTGCAATAGTTACGAGTAACTCGATAAGTGTAAAACCACAATCATTAGATGTTTTTATTCGGTTTGAGCACCCATTTAATTGAGACATATACCAGCTATTAGTTGGTCATCCAATTACCAATATCGGCATCATCACCATCTCCGCCTTGATTCCCATCGCGTCCAAAAGTGTAGACATCAAATTCACCATTTAGTCCTGGGAACATATATAAATATTTATTACCCCAGGGGTCGTCAGGAACTCTGTCTAAGTATGGACCTTTCCAATTTCTTGCATTTTGGCCGCTGGGTTTATTGGTTAATGCTTCGATACCTTGTTCCGTACTTGGGTAATTGAAATTATCAAGTCGGTACATTCTAAGTGCGCTTTCTATACTACGTATGGTTTGTTTAGCGGCAGTAATTTGTGCGTCTCCAACTCTACCTATTATGTTGGGAGCAACAATGGCTGTTAAAATACCTAATATAATCACGACAACCATAATCTCAATTAGCGTGAACCCTTTATTATTTTTTTTGACTTTCATACAAACGCCCTTATTCATTTAATCAATAACACTGAAGTTATTATCATACATTGATATTAAAAATAATATCCAAGAAAGGATCCCAAGGAAAGTATAGCAGTATTAATTATGATAAAATTGTTCTAGCGTTACATTGAACTGCAAATCAATACTATTTTTGCTTAAATAGAGGTATATATGCTTGCTGCTGTTTTTCCAGGACAAGGTTCTCAGTCAATTGGAATGATGGCTGATTTTTATAATGCATCCGACGAAGTAAAAAATCTTTTTGATGAGGCATCGTCAATACTTGGTTATGATTTGTGGAAATTGATTCAATCTGGATCAGAAGAAAAATTAAATAAAACCATTTATACGCAACCAGCTATGTTAGTTTCAGGCGTTGCGGCTTGGAGTTATTTTAAATTACATTTTAATATAAGTCCTAATTTAATGGCTGGTCATAGTTTAGGTGAGTATTCGGCGCTCGTATGCTCTGGCACACTCAAATTCTCCGATGCTGTTTATATTGTAAAAAACAGAGCTGAATATATGCAAAATGCAGTTCCAAAGAATATGGGCGCTATGGCGGCAATTATTGGATTAGATGATGATGCGGTCGTTAAATTATGTGTTGAGGCTCAAGGAAATGATGTTGTGAGTGCCGCGAATTACAATGCTCCAAATCAAGTTGTTATTGCAGGGCATAAGTTAGCTGTAGAACGTGCAATAAAACTTTCAAAAAAGTTTGGCGCCAAAAGAGCAATTTTGCTAAAAGTTAGTATCCCATCACATTGTGTATTAATGGATAGCGCGTCAAAGAAATTAAGAAATTTATTAAAAACTATGAATTTTGACAACTTTTCTGTTCCTGTTCTCAGTAATGTAGATGTCAAGGCATATCAAAATCAATCTCATCTTGTTGAAAGTTTATCCAATCAGGTTTGTAAACCCGTTCGTTGGGTTGAAACTATTCAATATTTTAAAGATCAAGGGATAAAAATTTGTATCGAATTTGGACCTGGTGGAGTGCTCTCTGGTCTTTGCAGGAGGATTGATAGCTCGATAAAAGTGATTAGATATGATTCAATCGATGCTTGCATAGAGGTTAAAGAGGAAAATCTCAAATGAATATAAAGTGGTGATTCATGGCTAATACATATCCAACTGGAATATTAACAGATAAAATTGCTTTGGTAACTGGCGCTAATCGAGGAATAGGTTCAGCGATAGCCTCATCACTCACAGTCGCAGGTGCTTATGTAATTGGCACGGCAACGAGTGGTGAAGGTGCTAAAAAAATAACGAAATCTCTTCGAGGTGCAGGGCGTGGCATTGTGCTTGATGTAACCGACGGCGAGGATACTGAAAAAGCAATCAAAGAAATTATTAAAAAAGAGAAGGCACTACATATTCTTGTAAATAATGCAGGGATAACTAAAGATAATTTATTAATGAGGATGAAAGAGCAGGAATGGGATGATGTTATTTTAACTAATTTAACGGGCGCATTTCGATTGTGTAAATTGTCTCTAAAAGCAATGATGAAGCAAAGATTTGGAAGAATTATCAATATTGCGTCGGTGGTGGCATTAATGGGTAACCCTGGCCAAGCAAATTATGCTGCCTCAAAATCAGGATTGATTGGATTCTCAAAATCATTGGCTCGTGAAGTAGGTTCTCGCAATATTACTGTGAATGTCATTGCCCCAGGGTTTATAAATACTGATATGACGGATGCACTTTCAGTCGATCAAAAAGAAAAAATGTTGAATAATATCCCAATGCAGAGGTTCGGAGAGCCCGATGAAATAGGCGATTCAGTGGTATTCTTAGCTTCTGACTCCGCATCGTATATTACAGGCGAAACACTTAATGTAAATGGCGGAATGTTTATGAATTAAATCTCAAGTAGATTGAATAACAACTTTCCCTTACAATACTGCAACATTAATTATAACAATTACTAACGTACAATTTCGAATAGATTAATTGCTGAAGAAATTTCATAAGAATGTTTGTTTATGAGGTTATCGCAGTTAGTTCTTAAGGAGATAAAGATGAGTGATATTGAAAAGCAAGTTAAAGGTATAGTTGCCGAACAACTTGGCGTAAAGGAAGAAGAAGTAACTAATGAAGCTTCTTTTGTTGATGACCTAGGTGCTGATTCTTTGGATACAGTCGAATTAGTAATGGCATTAGAAGAAGAATTTGATACAGAGATTCCTGATGAGCAAGCAGAGAAGATAACTACCGTTCAGCAAGCTATCGATTTTGTAAATTCAAAAAATTAATAATAATTACTGTTTTTATAGTTGTATTGAAAAAACGCCTCTTTTGAGGCGTTTTTATTTGCTTGATGCAAATTGTTTGCTATAAGTTAATATATTAGTACTCTTTGTTTAAGTTGGCCTTTCTTTTGATGGAACGATATTGCCTTAGATGATATTCAAAAACATTAAACCTTTAACAATCGGAACGACATTAATTGTATTTCTCTTTGTATATGCTTTCTATAGCGCTTTATCGGCACCAATTAAACTACAATCTCAGTCGGTATTTTTTGAAATTGACAGTGGAGATACTTATAAAAAGGTAATTGATAAACTTAAGAACCAGGGTTTAATTAACGAAACACATTGGCTAAATTTGTATGGAAGACTTGCCAATACAAGCACAAAAATAAAAGCGGGGGAATATTTATTAAAAGATAATGATAACTTACTCTCGATAATTGATCGTTTTGTTATAGGCGATGTATATCTGCATCCCTTTACAATCATAGAAGGTTGGACGAAATCTGATTTGCTAGCCAAAATTAATGAATCTTCATTATTCTCAAAAACCGATGTCAATTACAATTGGACGGTATATCTTGAAGGCATAACTGATAAGAGAGTAATTGATAATCCAGAAGGGCTGTTTCTCCCAGAAACTTATTTCTTTCCAAAGTCGACTCCAGTCAAATCTGTGTTCGATCTTTCCAACAAAATGATGTTAAAAGCCTTAAAAGATGAATGGGAAAATCGTGATCCTGATCTTCCATTAAATTCACCTTATGAAGGTCTTATTTTGGCCTCCATAATAGAGAAAGAAACTGCAATTACAGATGAAAGACCAAGAATAGCGAGTGTTTTTATAGAAAGGTTGAAAAAAAATATGCGATTACAAACAGATCCAACAGTTATTTACGGTTTAGGTGAAAATTTTAATGGTAATTTAACAAAAAAAAACATTCGTTCAGATACTGAATATAATACTTATACAAGAAATGGTCTTCCTCCAACTCCAATAGCATTACCTAGCAGAGATTCAATTCATGCGACATTTCACCCTTCCAAAGAAAAGAATATCTATTTTGTGGCTACAGGTGATAATGATGGCAGACATAAATTCTCACATACAAAAGAAGAGCATGATATTGCAGTAAAAGAGTATTTATATAAAATGAAATTTAATACAGTCAAGGAAAACAAAGAATAAATAAAATGCAGGGTAAATTTATTACTATTGAAGGCATTGAGGGGGTCGGAAAATCAACTAATATTGATTTTATTTCATCTTACTTGAAGAGCCGTAATATTAATTTGATAGTTACAAGAGAACCAGGAGGCACAGAATTAGCAGAAAAAATTAGAAAAATATTACTAGACCCTCAAAAAGAAGAAGTTCCAGAAGTTGGAGAATTGTTATTGTTTTTTGCAGCAAGATCCTTTCATGTTAACAATGTCATTCAACCGGCATTAGCCGAAGGAAAATATGTGGTGTGTGATCGATTTACCGATGCTACGATCGCATACCAAGGTAGCGGAAGAGGATTTAATGTTGATCGAATAAATTTAATTGCTAATTGGGTTCATAAAAATATAGAACCTGATATGACAATTTTACTTGATGCACCTGCAGAGATTGGTATGGAGCGAGCGAAGAAACGAGGATCAAAAGATCGAATGGAATCTGAACAAATGTCTTTTTATAGAAGAGTCCGTAAGGGTTATCTTAATTTAGCTAAGAATGAACCAAAAAGATTCGCAATCATTGATGCCACTAAATCGCTAATTGAAGTGCAAAAAGATATTACAAAACATTTAGAAAATTTAGTGAATGAATAATTTATGAGTACAGATATCTCACTTTCAGAAATTCCATGGAATTCTTCTTATCAGGAGTCATGGAAGCGTTCAATAAGATCAAACAGAATGCCGCATGCTGTACTTTTAGTTGGCGGTGAAGGAATTGGTAAGCGCTCATTAGCTGAATGGATGATTAAACAGCATTTAAAGATTGATTGTAATTCTGATGTTTCGATGCACCCATATTCAATTCCGCAACATGCGGATTTACGATGGATCCAACCTGATGACGGAAAAACCATGATCAGTGTTGATCAAGTCAGAAATTTAACCAATGAGTTATCTTTAACCAGTTATGAAGGTATTGGGAAAGTTGGAGTGATTGATCCATTAAATAAAATGACAATAAATGCATCAAATAGTTTACTAAAAACACTTGAAGAACCTTCAGGTAATACATTGATCATACTCATAGCAGATTGCATGCATAATATCCCAGCTACGATTATTAGTCGCTGCCAAGTAACAAGAATGATAAAACCAGAAAAAGAAGAGAGTGTTAGTTGGATAAAGCAAACGACTGAACTAGAGGATTGCAGTAGCTTAAGTAATTATTCTTTAGATTCTCCATTAAAAATAATGGAGAGTTACGAGCAACTAAAAAGAATTCCAGGCTACGAAAGAAAACTAATAAATATATTATCTAAAAATGAATCACCTCTTGATTTGGCCTTAGATTTAAGTAAAGAAGATTCAGTATTTGTATTGGATTGGATGAGTAACTTCATGTCTCGTTTAATTAAAGATATTTTTGCTTTCGATACAGGTTTGATAGAGAACACTGTCAGTTTTCAAGATA
>Ga0208766_1000723_pt1 | contig 18079 bp, 14 predicted proteins | sample ETN01SmetaG_3_FD_185792 | JGI IMG/M metagenome (GOLD analysis project Ga0208766, IMG submission 185792) | Marine microbial and viral communities from oxygen minimum zone, Eastern Pacific Ocean - ETNP2014F12-01SV263 (SPAdes) (version 2) | ecosystem: Environmental > Aquatic > Marine > Oceanic ... | reverse complement strand
AACGTTTACTAAATGTAGTAAAAAATAGGAATTAGCTTAAATCTTAGTAGTAAAAGATTAAATAACCTTTTCAATAAAACTTATTATTTTATCTCTTTCAAAAGAGGATTTTTTAATTATTTCATCTGCCCTTTTTAATATCCCTTGATCATTAGAAATATCTTTTAAGTTAATCTTTACATTTAAGTAAGCTCCGTAAATTGCTGCATGTATACATAGACATGCTACTCCTGCATCAGATATAGAATTTTGATTCCCATTCTTAGCCAATTCAAAAATTAATTTGTAAGAATCATATGATCTATTCATAACTTTAAGAGGAACCTCTGCAGCATAGATTGAGGAATCATAAATTGCTTTTAATCTAATCTTTTTTTCCTCTTCACTGTTATTTGGTAATTTGAATGATGACATAATTCTATCAAAAGAATTTGAGTCCTCATCAACTAAAAACAACAATTCTTTTCTTATTTCATCAATCTCTTTTGCTATAGAGCTAAACTTTTCAACCCTATCTTCCCAACCCCTTTTATTTGCAGAGAGGTTAGCAACCATTTCTCCAAGTGAAGAACCTAGCGCCCCTACATAAGCTGCAACAGATCCGCCCCCAGGTGCAGGAGATTCTCTTGCTACTTCATCAGAAAACTCACTTGCCTTGAGTTCAATTATTTTATTTTTGTCATCAAATAAAGTATCTAAATAATATTCTATTATATTTTTTTTCGGAATAAATTTTTTGACTTGATTAAGACCCAAAGATTCAACTGCAATACTAATTATATCAATCTCTGGGATCCCAACTGATCTATTTTGTTTTTTTAAAAAATACTTTCCCGCATCAAGCATCGGCTTCAATGGGATTAATCCAACAATCTCAGATCCAGTAACTCTAGCTCCTCTTTTTTCAGCTTTTTTAGAAACCTCATCAAATACAACATGAATGGGTGTTTGATTGATATTGGTTAAATTCATTGAAATTTGAGAAATTCCAAATTCCTCAATATACCAGCCAATAGCTTTTACGTGTTTTAATGATCCTGGGATTGTCGAAGGATTCCCCTTGCTATCATAAACTATATCTCCAATAACAGGATGACCCTTTCTTTTAATTCTCCCTTTTTCCCTTACATCAAATGCAATTGCATTAGCCAATCGAGTAGATTTAGTATTTAAATTAATATTGTAAGCAATTAAAAAATCTCTGACTCCGATAGCCACTGCTCCAGATTTTTCATTAAAAACAGTTGTCCCAAAATCAGGTTTCCAAGTCTTTTTTGTAAGTTTTTCCTTCAACCCTTCATATTCGCCAGATCTAACATTAGCTAAATTTTTTCTCTCTTTATTTTTTGCCGCATGCTCATATAAATAAACAGGTATTTTTAACTCTTTTGCAACTCTTTCTCCTAGTTTTTCAGCATAGGGAACAAGCTCATCAAAAGTTACATTGGAGATTGGAATTAATGGACAAACATCAGTAGCACCAAATCTTGGATGTTCTCCCTTATGTTTCGACATGTCAATTTTCTCTGAAGCAACTTTTATTGCGCAAAAAGCTGCGTCAATAACTACTTCAGGACTTCCAACAAAAGTCATTACAGTTCTATTAGTGGCTTTCCCTGGATCTACATTTAATAAAGTAACTCCTTTAGTACTACTTATAGCCTCAGCAATAGAGTCTAAAATTTCTTTATCATTCCCTTCAGAAAAGTTTGGCACACACTCTATTAATTTATTCATAGACAATAAAATTAATTTTTATTTTTCGTATACTTTCCCTCCTTTACAAATAAATGAAGGTTTAATTTTTCCTTGATTATAAAGAATTTCTCTGTAATCGGGTAGTTTAAACCCAATGAAATCAGCAATTCTATTAGGCTCAATAATTCCTCTATCATTAAGCCCTAAAGCATTGGCTGATCTATATGTAAGTCCAGAAAAAATCTCAGCATTACTTAGTTTTTGATTTGATGCTAGAATTGACGCTTGCATTAAAAGATCTCCCATGGGAGCAGATCCTGGATTCCAATCAGTAGCAATTGCTAATTTACACCCCGAATCTAAAATCTTCCTTGCAGGTGCAAAAGGGAGTCCTAAACCTAAGCTACATCCAGGTAAAACAACACCTGTTGTATCTGAATTTGAAAGAAGCTTAATCTCTTCGTCTGATATCACTTCCAAATGATCTACACTGAGTGCGCCGCTTTTTACAGCGATACTAAGTCCTCCACTTGAAAATTGATTAACATGTGCCGTAATATCAAATCCATTTCCCTTTGCAGATTTTAAAAATTCCTCAGCGTCTTTTCCATTAAATGCATCTTTTTCAATAAAAATATCAACCCTTTTTGTGAGATTCTCTTTTTTTAAAATGGGAAACAACTCTTTTACGATTAATTTCAGGTATTCCCTTGATGAATTATTTTTATTTTTTGGAGGAACATGGGCAGCTAAACAAGTTGTAATTATATCTGCTGGGCCTTCTTTTTCAATTTGATTAATGACTTTTAACAATCTTATCTCTTGTATTAAATCCATTCCATATCCGCTCTTAACTTCGCATGTTAAAACACCTTCAAAAAAATGTCTTTTTAACCTGTTGTGTGTTAATCTTTGTAATTCTTCATCTGAAGTCAATTCTGTCTGCTCCATTGTCTGATAAATTCCTCCTCCCTCAGAAAGTATTTGCTGATAATTTATTCCTTGAATTTTTTTAGAATATTCATTAGCTCTTGAACCAGCAAAACAAATATGGGTATGACAATCTATAAGTCCAGGGAGAATTATATATTCAGACTCTATTTCATGAACTGACTTACACATGTGCTTGAGATCTGAAAAATTTCCAACTTCAACAATTCTATCTCCCTCAACAATAATCCCTCCATTTTTAATTATCCTGAGCTGATCATCTGATAAAGATCCTTTAAAAGCCATATTTGACATTGTCAAAATCTGAGTAAACGGACCAAAAAGAGTCTTCATTTTTATATCTCTAGATTAAACTTTTTTAGATTTTCATTAGCATCTGAATATCCTGCATCACTATGCCTAATAATTCCTAAAGCAGGATCATTATGTAGTACTCTTTTTATGCATGTCTCTGCACGGTTAGTACCGTCAACTAAAATTACCATACCCGCATGTTGAGAGTATCCCATTCCAACTCCTCCTCCATGATGAAATGAGACCCATGTTGCTCCTCCAGCGGTGTTTGACATAAGATTAAGTAAAGGCCAATCTGAAATAGCATCAGATCCATCAAGCATCCCCTCAGTTTCTCTGTAGGGAGATGCGACTGATCCGCAATCTAAATGATCCCTTCCAATTACAATGGGAGCAGATATTTTCCCTTCTCTTACAAGATCATTAAATATCAAGCCTGCTTTTTCTCTTTCACCCATACCTAGCCAACAAATTCTGGAGGGAAGCCCCTGAAACTTGATTTTTTCCGTTGCTTGGGTTAACCATGTTTTTAAATTTTTATTATTAGGAAATGCTTTAATTAGCGCCTCATCAGTTGTATATATGTCTTTTGGATCACCAGATAAAGCAACCCATCGAAAAGGCCCTTTCCCTTCACAAAAAAGAGGTCTAATATATTCAGGGACAAAACCATTGAAATTAAAAGCATCTTTTGCTCCTCCCTGTTTTGCAAATTCTCTTAAATTATTTCCATAATCAAAAGTGATGGATCCTAAGGATTTTAATTTTAGCATTAAATTTACATGGCGTGCCATACTTTTTAATGATAATTTTTTATACTTAGTTTGATTTTCCTTTCTTAACTGAATTGCTTCTTCAAGTTTAAATCCACATGGGATGTATCCATTTATGGGATCATGAGCAGAAGTCTGATCAGTTAAAATCTCTGGAATAATATTATCATTAATTAAATTTTCTAATAAATCTCCTATATCACTTACCAGCCCAACAGAAAGATTTTCCTTTTTCTGCTTAGCTTCGATAATCCATTTCTTAGCCTCCTCATAAGAATAAGTCATTCTGTCAATATATTTTGTCTTTAGTCTTTTTTCAATTCTTTCAGGATCAATATCAGCCCCTAAAAAAGTAGCTCCATTCATAGTTGCAGCAAGAGGCTGAGCTCCACCCATTCCACCTAATCCGCCTGAAACTAACAATTTCCCTCTTAAAGATCCATTAAAATGTTTATCAGCACATGAGGAAAAAGTTTCATATGTTCCTTGTAAAATACCCTGGGTTCCTATATAAATCCAACTTCCTGCAGTCATTTGCCCAAACATGATTAGCCCATTTTTCCTTAATTCTTCATAATGTTCCCAATTAGCCCATGCAGGAACCAAATTTGAATTAGCTATCAATACTCTCGGGGCTAGCTCATGAGTCCTTACAACCCCCACTGGCTTTCCTGATTGAACTAATAAACTTTCATCATTTCGCAGTTTTAATAGTATTTCAATAATTTTTTTTGCTGAATCAACATCTCTCGCTGCTTTACCAGAACCGCCATAAACAATCAAATTTTTGGGATCTTCAGCTACTTCTGCATTCAAATTATTTAAAAACATTCTTAATGGAGCTTCCGTTTGCCAACTTTTTGTATTTAGTTTGGTCCCAACTGGAGATATGTATTTTGGATGATCCGCATACTTTTTTATAAATGAAAAAGCGTCCATAAAACTAACTTGTTAATTCAATTAATTTTCTTGATTTTATAATTCTAATAGCAGATTCAATGTCTTTACTAAAAATTTTGTCTTTTTTACAGTGATCTATTTTTGAACGAATATAATCATGGCATTTATTTATCTTATCGCTAGATTTTAAAGGTTTAAGAAAATCCATTGCCTGACTAGAACAAATAAGCTCAATTGCTAAAATTTTTTCTAAGTTCTCCAAAACTTTTAAAAACTTCACAGCTCCAATTGATCCCATACTAACATGATCCTCTTGCCCCAGAGATGTAGTTATAGAATCTGCACTTGCTGGAAAACACAAATTTTTATTTTCACTAGTTAATGCTGCAGAAGTATATTGCAATATCATAAAGCCTGAATTCACTCCTGTTTTTTTAATTAACAGCCTAGGAACCAAATCGTTACCCTCAAGTAGTAAAAAAATTCGTCTATCAGAAATGTTTCCAATTTCTGAGGCAGCAAGAATATTGTAATCTATTGGCATAGCAATTGGTTGTCCATGAAAATTCCCTCCGCTTATAACTTCTTTTTGACCAATAATTATGGGATTGTCTGTAACCGAATTTAGTTCTATTTCCAAAGAATTTTTCAAATGTAAATAAGCATCCCAACTTGCTCCGTGAACTTGTGGAACGCATCTAATAGAATAGGGATCTTGGACTTTGTCACAATCCTGGTGGGATTGCAATATTTGAGAATCCAATAATAATTCATTAATTCTATTTATTACAATAGAAGATCCATTGTAAGGTCTTAAATTCTGAATTTTTTTGCTAAATGGTTTTATAGAACTTTTTGTTGCCTCTATGGTAAATGCAGAAATAATATCTGCATTAATTAAACAATTTTTAAACTTATCCAGTGCAAAACATGTAAATGCAGAAATAAATTGTGTCCCATTTATTAATGCAAGTCCTTCCTTTTCCTTAAGCTTTAAAGGTGGTTTTTTTTCTTGATCTAATACTCTTTTAGTTTTAAATTGTTTCCCTTTATATAATACTTCTCCTTCACCAATTAAAGGCAAAAACAAATGAGCCAAAGGAGCTAAATCACCTGAAGCTCCAACTGATCCCTGTGATGGAACAACTGGGATAATATCTTTTTCAATATGCCAACAAATTCTTTCTATTACATCAATTCTAATTCCAGAAAATCCTTTACACAATGAATGGACTTTTAATATTAGCATCAATTTTGAAATTTCCAAAGGCACACTTATACCTACTCCAACTGCATGACTTTTTAATAAATTTTCTTGTAACAAGCTTGAATCTTCATTTGAAATGATCGTACTACAAAGTTTTCCTATTCCAGTATTAACACCATAAATCGTGTCGCCAGATTTTAAAATACTTTCGACATTTTCTCTGGAATTATTTATTTTTTGTAATACTTCTTTCTCTATTTGACAATCTAAACTGCCATACAATATTTCCATAGACAACTCAAAAGTAAGTTTGTCTTTACCATATGAAAATTTCTTTAATGCCATAGTTTTGGTAAGTTCTTTAAATATACAAAATTTGGAAGCTATTATAATTGATATAAAAGTGATGCCCTTTTATCATTAAAAATTAACTCTTTTTTAACCATGTATTATAAAGATTTTAACAATTAAGTTATTATTTTTGTTATTGTCGCCTAATAAACTGTTTAATTTGTTTAAATATATTTTAACCCGGTTGAAATTAAACTTTATAATGATTTCAACCGGGTTAACTTTTTCTTTTCCTTAATAGGGAAAATTAAGCTTTATTTAATTGTTTTAAAAATCATTGCGGAAGCGCCCCCTCCTCCATTACATATTCCTGCAGCACCATATTTGCCGTCTTTTTGTAGCGTATTAAGTAATGTAACAACTATTCTAGCTCCAGAACAACCAATTGGATGTCCAAGTGATACAGCTCCTCCATTTATGTTAACCTTATTTGGATCTAATCCTAAAATTTTAATATTTGCCAATCCTACAACTGAAAACGCTTCATTAAGTTCAAAATAATCAATTTCATCAATAGTAATGTTAGCCTTTTTTACTGCAATTGGAAGAGCTTTTGCAGGAGCTGTGGTAAACCATTTCGGTTCAACTGAAGCATCAGCTTGTGAAATTATCATGGCCATTGGTTTGATCCCTAGAGATTTAGCTTTTTCTTCACTCATTAAAACTACAGCTGCTGCGCCATCGTTAATTGAAGAAGAATTTGCCGCAGTAGCTGTTCCGTCTTTTGAAAAAGAAGGTCTTAAATTAGGAATCTTTTCAACTTGAACATTTTTGAATTCTTCATCTTCAACAAAAGTTAAATCTCCTCCCCTTTTTTCAATCTTAACTGGAACAATTTCATTCTCAAATTCACCTAATCTCCAGGCATTAGAACTTCTCTTATAAGATTCAATCGCAAAGCTATCTTGTTCTTCTCTCGATATTTTATACTTTTTTGCGCACTCATCAGCAAAAACTCCCATGGCAACTTTATCATAAGCATCTGTAAGCCCGTCTTTTTGCATAATGTCCTCGAGGCTAGCTAATCCAAATTTTTTTCCTTTCCGCAAAGAAATAAAATGAGGACTCATACTCATATTCTCCATACCTCCGGCTATAACTATTTCAGCATCTCCTGTTTTAATAGCCTGGGCTCCAAGCATTATTGATTTCATGCCAGAGGCACATACCTTATTAATAGTTGTACAAGGGACATTATTTGGTATTCCTGAATTTAAAGCAACCTGTCTAGCAGGAGCTTGACCTGTCCCAGCTTGGAGAACATGACCCATAAAAACCTCATCAACTTCTGATGGATCCAATTTTATTGAAGATAACAGATCCTTAACTACAATTGCTCCCAAAGAAGTTGCCGTTATATCAGATAGTGATCCCATAAATGAACCTATAGGAGTTCTCTTAGCAGCAACAACAAATACTTTTTTCATAAATTTTACTTAGGCAAGTAAATTAAGAAGTAAATTCTAAAGAAAATATCACAAGTATAAATAATTATTTAACCTGGTTAATCTTGACTAATCCTTCTTGTCCAAATTTCATGAAAAGGATCTCCCTTACTACTTAGTCCTTTATGATACCAATCAAAACCCTGGAGTTGATAATCAAAAATCAATTCTATGCCCACCTTGTTATTATCTCTTGAGAAATATGATATTTTCTCTTTATACTTTCCCTGAATTGCATCATACTCCCCGCCTCCAGATCCTGAAAACCGAAAAGAAGATGTGTCAAATGCTATCCATTGGAAATACCCGTCAATTAGAAATTTCATTGTTTTTCTTGATCGAGTTAAATCTCTCCTTTGCTCACCAGCAGAAGTAACCCTACCTGCCATTAACCACTTCCCTTGCAGTAATTTTTTGGGTTTTGAAATTTTAACCCAGCGGTTTTGATTATTTATAGTTATTGACTTAATACTATCATTAGAAAAATTTGAGTTAAACTCTAAATCTACTTTAATCAACTCCCCTTCTTTAGTATAAAAACCCCCTACAGTTTTAATAAATTTTGGCGGATTAGATAAAAAAGATGTCTGAACAAAATAATCGTTATCCATTAAAATTCTATTTTCAACAACTTTCCCATTTTCTTCAGAAGTAAATAGATATACTTGGGGGAAAATAAAATTGGAAAAAAATAAATAAAGAATAAAAAAACAGGTATATTTCATGCCGATTAATTTTTATGTTAGTTATAAAATTAACAATTTCTTATACAATATAAATTAGAGTTTTATGAAATTTAAAGTTTTTTCAATAATATATTTCTTGTGTGTTTGTCTTAATGCACAACAAATAACTTTTGAAGAATATGATCTTGACAATGGTCTACATGTTATTCTGCACCAAGATAATTCCATCCCACTTGTTAGCACATCTGTTTTATATAAGGTAGGCTCAAAAGATGGTCCGTCAGATAGGACAGGATTTGCACATTTTTTTGAGCACTTATTATTTGAAGGAAGTAAAAATATTCCTCTTGGTGAATGGGATAACCTTTTAAATTCAAATGGTGGAATGGGAAATGCTGAGACAACAGAGGACTATACTTATTACTTTGAAAAATTCCCATCTAATAATTTAGAACTTTCATTATGGATGGAATCTGAAAGAATGCTTCATCCAATAATTACAGAAAAAGAAGTGCAAACACAAAGGGAAGTTGTAAAAGAAGAAAAAAGATTGAAAGTAGAAAATAGTCCATACATGAAATGGCAAGAAAATATAAATAAAAACATTTATAAAAAACATCCCTACAAACGTCCTCCTTTTGGTGAAATGGATCATCTTGATGCTGCAAGTTTAGATGAGTTCCTTGATTTTAATAAAAAATTTTATGTCCCAAACAATGCAATTCTTGTTATTGCTGGTGACTTTGAAACTGAAAAAACTAAAAAAATGATCTCTGAATATTTTGGAGATATCCCAAAAGGAGAGAAAATAAAAAGATCTTACCCTATAGAAGAGATAATTGAAGGCCCTAGAAATGCTCTGGCTTATGATAATAACATTCAAATTCCTGCATTATTTATAGCCTATTTAAACCCATCTATGAGAAGTCGTGAAAATAGGATTATTGAAATGATTTCAGCTTATTTGTTTAGTGGGAAAAGTTCTAAAATTTACAAACGTTTAGTTGAGGATAAAAAAATTGCGTTACAAGCAACTGCTATTAACTTGAGTCAGGAAGATTATAGTACTTATGTTGTGATTAGTCTCCCTCTTGGAGATAATAATTTAGATTCAATAGTTGAAGAAATTGATCAGGAAATAGAGAAAATGCAAAATGATTTAATCTCTGATCGAGATTATAATAAATTGCAAAATAAATTTGAACTAAATTATATAAATTCAAATTCTAATCTTGATAATATCGCACGATCACTTGCTGTTTACTACGCAATTCATGGAGACACTAATCTTATTAATTCTGAAATCGAAATCTATCGATCAATTACCAAAGAAGAAATAAGATCAATTGCAAAAAATTTATTAGACAAAAATAAACGTGTGATCTTGAAATATTTACCCAAAAAATAAACTTCTCTATGGAAAAAATTTTATCCTTTCTTACTTTATTTATTTTCAGCATTTCTTTATTCTCACAAATTGATAGGTCTAAACAACCTATTGCTGGTCCATCTCCTGAAATAAAATTTAAAGATCCAAACGAATTTAAATTAAATAACGGATTGACTGTTTTAATTATTGAAGATAAAAAATTGCCTCGGGTTTCTGCAAGATTAACTACTGATATTCCAATGATTTATGAAGGATCAAAGGCTGGTTCTCTAGCAATATTTAATCAGATGCATGGTAATGGATCAAAAAATATCTCTAAAGACAATTTTGAAGAAGAAATAGATTTTCTTGGTGCAAGAATTTCTTTCAGTGTAAATGGAGCTTTTGCAAGTTCGCTTTCAAGATATTTTCCAAGAATACTTGAATTAATGTCTGATGGGATAATAAATCCTAATTTTTCTCAGAATGAATTTGATAAAGAAAAAGAAAAGTTATTTGAACAAATTAAGGCTTCAGAAAAAGATGTTGAGAATGTTGCAAGAAGAGTAGAAAATTTTTTGTCTTATGGGGCTAATCATCCCTATGGAGAATATGTTTCAAAAGAAACTGTTGAGAACATTTCTCTAAAAGATATTGAAACAATATATAATAATTATGTTGCTCCTAACAATTCATATTTGGTTATTGTTGGTGATGTAGATTATAAAAAAGTTAAGAATCAGGTTGAAGTTTTATTTAGTAAATGGAAGTCTAAGGATTTATTAATTAAATCCTTCCCTGTACCAATAAATCCTAGTGAAATAGAAATAAATTTTGTTAATATGGATAATGCCGTCCAATCTGAAATTTCATTAATTAATACTGTCTCGCTAGATAAATCAAATCCCGATTATTTTCCTGTTTTGGTAGCAAATCAAATTTTAGGTGGTGGTGCTGAGGCAAGACTTCATCAAAATCTTAGAGAAGACAAAGGATATACTTACGGCTCATATTCTGTTTTAACTGACTCTCATAAAACAAAAGCAAGGTTTCGAGCCTTTGCTAGTGTCAGAAATTCAGTAACTGATAGTGCAATTATAGAAATGATAAATGAAATAGATTTTTTAAGAAAAAATCCTGTAAAAACAGAAGAGTTAAATCTTGTAAAATCAAAATATGCTGGTGCTTTTGTCAGAACACTTGAAGATCCAGGAACTATTGCTAATTTTATCATAACAACAAGAACTCAAAAACTTCCCAAAAGTTTTTATAAAAATTTTCTAAAGAATTTAAATGAAGTTTCAATAGAGGACATTCAACGTGTCTCAGAAAAATATTTTATGGTAGATAATGCCAGAATAATTATAACAGGTAAGGGTAAAGAAGTCATCAATGGAATAGAAAAAATTTATTTTAATAAAAATTTACTTCCTGTAAAATATTTTGACAAATTTGGTGCTGAAACTCGAAGACCAGAATTTTCTAAAACAATTCCTGAAGGGATTACTTCTAGTGATATAATTGAAGACTATATTAATGCAATAGGAGGTAAGGAAAGATTATTAAAAATAAGTTCAAAAGAAATTATTTCGGAAGCAATGATTCAAGGAATGAAGCTTGAGGTTCGTAACATTGAAACATTGAAAAAACAAAAGTCTATGGAAATAAGTATGATGGGAAGTATAATGCAAAAACAAGTTGTAAATGATAGCATTGGCTTCAACGAAATTCAGGGTAAAAAAATTCCAATGGGGAAAGAAGATATAGATAAAATTTTTAGAGAAGAAAATATTTTGTTCCCCGAGCTTAATATTAATCCTGATAAATTAGAGCTTTTAGGAATTGTAAATATAGATGGTGAAGAAGCCTATGAAATTAAATGGTCAGAATCTAAAACTAATTACTACTCGATAAATAATTTTCTTAAAATCAAGTCAGTTGAATTGGTTGAATCCCCTGAAGGAATTATTTCTAATGAATCCTTTTATACTGATTACAAAGAATTTGAAAAAATACTTTTTCCACACACGCTAATCCAAAACATGGGCCCACAAAAAGTTGAATTTTTTATAAAAACAATAATTTTAAATAAATCCTATCCCAAGAGTTTTTTTAGATAATATATTAAATTATACAAACTGCTTTTAATTATTCCATTTTAAAGTTTCCATTAAATGAATAACATCTCTTTCAATATATTTTGCAGCTGGCATAATTGAATCATAATTTGGCCTTGAATAAAAATAAAGAGAACCCATCAAAAAATTTTTAGTGCTATCGGTTACAAAAAACTGGATTTGAGATGCTGCATCACCTATCACTGAAAATAGTGCTCCATAAGTTTTGTTATCATGATTAAGAAAGATCTTCTCCGGTATTTCATCAGCTTTTATCATATGTTTAGCTGGAAGTTTGTAGGCGTCATTAAGAAGAGAGTCTATATTATTACTAACCGATAGGTAAGACAAATATAATGTAGCTTCCATAAGTTTATATTCTATATTTGGAGCTTGTTTTGAAGCTCTTTTAAGCCTTGCAAGAGAATTATATTCAAAAACGAATGGAAAATCTTTAGTGATTTTTTTATAATTAGGTAATGGATATTCTAATCTTAGCATTGCTTGAGGTTTAGGGATTGATATCTCCTCACAACCTAAAACTAAATATGCGAATACTAACACTACTGAATATACTAATTGTTTCATTTTTTATGGTAGAGTAATTTTTACTGTCCTGATTCCTTTTTTATTTGCTGATTCAATTATGAATTTATATTTACCAAAAATGATTTGTTGTCCTCTTTCGGGGAATTCTTTAGCAACCTCTAGAAGAAACCCTGCCAATGATTCTGAATCAGCTTTAGTTTCTTCAAATTCTTTAGGATCATCCAATTCTATTACCTTGTAAAAATCATTCATGCTAATCTTTGCATCAAAAATAAATGTTCTTTCATCCAATTTTGAGTAGTTTAAATTATCATCATCAAATTCGTCGCTAATATCACCTACTATTTCCTCAATGACATCTTCAAGTGTAATAATTCCAGAGGTTCCTCCATACTCATCAACAACAACAGCTAGATGAATTTTTTTTTGTTTAAATTCCATTAATAGATCATCTAGCTTTTTATTTTCAGTTACATAAAATGGTGGTTTAATAATTTTTATCCAATCAAAATCTTTTTTATTTATATGTGGTAGTAAGTCTTTTATATATAAAATGCCTTTTATTTGATCTAAACTTTCTTCATAGACGGGAACTCTTGAAAAACCTTTCTCTAGAATTAAAGGAATTATTTTATTAGTTCTTGTTTTATTATTAATTGCAAATACATCAATTCTTGGGCACATGATTTGTCTTGTTTCTATATTTCCAAAAGAAACAATTCCTTTAAGTATTTTTTGTTCGTCAATAGTAGTTTCATCATCTGATGTTAACTCGAAGGCTTGAGATAATTTGTCAACAGAAAACTCATTATTCCTATGAGCTAGTTTAGATTCCATAAAGCCAGTTAATCTACTCATTGGGCGGGTTAAAAAGAACAATAAATACCTCTCCATGAAAAAAATTGGGTTTGCCATAAACAAAGAAAATTTAAGAATATTTCTATTTGCATATATTTTAGGTAATATTTCTCCAAAAAATAAAATCAAAAAAGTAATTAGTCCAACCTGAATTATCAAAACTATAATAGGATTTTCAATGCTATTCAGGTATAAATCTTCTAAAGAGGCGAAAAGAAGTACTATTGCAATATTAACAAAATTATTTGCGACTAGTATAGTTGCAAGAAGACGTTTAGGCTTGTCTAAAAGTTTTCTGATTTTATCTAACCTAATTTGATCTTTTTTATTTTCAGAAACTAGTTGGTTTCGAGTCAAAGAGAAAAAGGCGACCTCACTACCCGAGATTATACCTGAAAAAATTAAAAGAATAATCAATAAAAATATTTTTACAAAAGGGAAATCCTCCCCGTTATATAAAAATATTGAAATGAGAAAATTTACAGAACTCAAAAATCAACAATTTGATTAAAAAGGAAGGTCATCTTCAGTGGGCAAATCTTTAGAGTCTTGATCTAAGTTTGAACTAGGGCTTTCTTGAATTGAATCTTGTTTACCTTTACCTGTATTTAAAAAAGTAAACTCGTCTACATTTACTTCCGTAGTGTAACGATCCTGTCCATTTTCAGCAGTCCATTTTCTAGTTTTCAAACGCCCTTCTAGATAAACCCTGTCTCCTTTAGCCAAATATTTCTGGCATATTTCAGCAGCTTTATTACGAACTAAAATATTATGCCAGTCTGTATTAGTAACTTTTTCTCCACTTGATTTGTCAGTATATGTTTCATTTGTTGCAAGCGAAAATCTACCAATACAACCCCCTCCTTCAAAATAATGCATTTTGATATCATCGCCTAAATGACCAATCAACATAACTTTATTTAAACTACCACTCATTTATTGAATTAATAACTAATTAGAATAAATCAAATATAAAAAATATGATTAGTAGAGAAAAAACTTTTCCCTGAAATTTTGCAAAACTTTTGGCATCGGATAATTTATTAGATTTTCCTTATTAATGAACCCCTCAAGATGCTCGTCAATTTTTACAACCCAAAAATCAATTTCAATTTGTTGATGTGAAAGAATACTCCTTATTGGTTTTTTATTCCATTTTGATAAAGTGAATTCTTCTATCTTACAATATTTTTTTAAAACATCTATAATCTGTACTCTCGACATTTTCTTGACACTGTTTTTTGTTTCTAGCAAGGGAAATTGATATAAATTTTTCCATATCCCGGTCTCTCTTTTTTCTATAATTGTTTCTTTATAAGAATTATGGCAAACAATGAAATTAAAAAATCTATTTTTAATTCTCTTCTTTTCTGACTTAAATGGCAAAAGACTAGTTTGATTGTTTTCATATGAAAAACAGACTCTTTTCAAAGGGCAAATATTACATTTAGGCTTTCTTGGAACACATTGAAGTGCTCCAAATTCCATCATAGCTTGATTTAAAAGGCCTGGATCAAATCCCTTTATTAAGGAATTTACTTTTTCTTTAAATTTCCTTTTAGAAGAATACAAATTTATAGCATCTCTAATACCAAAAATTCTTGAAATAAGTCTATAGACATTTCCATCAACAACTCCCTCAGACACATTAAAACAGATAGACACAATCGCACTAGCTGTATAATCACCTATCCCTCTAAATGATTTAAGTGTCTTGAAGTCGCTTGGAAATTTACCTCCATGTTCCTCAAATATCTTACACGCCGTATGGAATAAGTTTCTAGCACGACTGTAATAGCCAAAACCTTCCCATGCTTTAAGAACTTCTTGTTCAGTTGATTTTGCTAATTTATTTAAGGTTGGAAATTTTTTTAAAAATTTGTTATAATATAAAACTCCCGTATCTGCTCTTGTTTGTTGAAGAATAATTTCTGAAACCCATATTTTGTATGGGTCTTTTGTTTTTCGCCAAGGAAAAGTCCTTTTGTTTTTTAGATACCAGCTAATTAGTTTAGTCTGAATAAGCATTAAATATAAAATAGTAATTTACAGTGATTTATCATATAAATTTATATATTTGGAAGCTTTTAAAACATTTATTTAATTAACATTTTAGATATGACAAAAGCTGACATAGTCTCAAAAGTTTCTGACAAGCTTGGAATTGACAAAATTGATGTACAAGCAACTGTCGAAAAATTTATGGAAGAAGTTAAAACAACTTTGGAAAATGGTGAAAACGTTTACCTAAGAGGTTTCGGAAGTTTTATTATAAAAACTCGTGCTAAAAAAACAGGAAGAAATATTTCAAAAAATGTTGCGGTAAATATACCGGCACATAATATTCCTGCTTTTAAGCCCTCAAAAGTTTTTTTAAATGGCGTCAAATCTAAAGTGCCTGTTTCTTAATTGTATTTTAACTAACTTATAATAATTAACATATGCCTAGTGGTAAAAAAAGGAAGCGTCACAAAGTTGCTACGCACAAGAGAAAAAAAAGAAGAAGATCAAATCGCCACAAGAAAAAATAGTGTTTATAAGCAAAAAATTATTTACGCTCTTTGACATAGGGACTGATAAGAATTCAGCCCCTTCTGAAAATTAAATTGAATGTTTAATTAGCTATAATTAATATTATAGCTACAAAAATTAATCACAGTGAAAAAAGAATTGGTTATACGATCAAATTCCTCTGCTGTTGATTTTGCATTACTCAATAGTGGAAAGCTAATTGAGTTAAATAAAGAAATCGATAGTAATAAGTTTTCTGTTGGAGATATTTTTATTTCTTCAATAAGAAAACCTGTTGCTGGACTTAATGCAGCGTTTGTCAATGTAGGCTATCAAAAAGATGGTTTTTTACACTATCATGATTTAGGTCCGAGATTATCTTCTGTTTTAAAATTTGTGTCTCTTATACAAAAAGGGGGGAAGAAAGATTATTTATTGTCAAATTTTCATTTTGAAAAAGATATACCGAAAGATGGGAAAATTGAAGATTTTGTTCAACCGAAACAAATAATACTTGTTCAAGTTGTAAAGGAACCAATCTCCTCAAAAGGTCCGAGAGTAAGTTCAGAGCTTTCTCTGGCTGGAAGATTTATGGTTTTGATTCCTTTTTCTGATAGAGTTTCGATCTCACAAAAAATAGAAAGTAAAGAAGAAAAATCTAGACTTAATAAAATTGTAAAAAGCATTCGTCCTAAAGGCTTTGGAATAATTATACGCACAGTTGCAAAAAATAAAAAAGTTGCAGAACTTGATTCTGACCTTCAAAGATTGTTGAATCGTTGGAAAAATATGTGTGAAAAATTAACTAAAGTTGATAAGTACCCAGCAAAAATTTTAAGTGAAATTAATAGATCATCAAGTATTTTAAGAGATATTTTTGATGATAATTTTACTGGTATTCATGTAGATGATTCAGAAATGTTTTCTGAAATTAAAGAATACATTCAAACGATTGCTCCAAAAAAAACATCAATTGTAAATCTTTACGAAAGCCATGTCCCGATTTTTGAAAAATATGGTATCGAAAGGCAAATAAAGACCTCCTTTGGTAAAACTGTTTCTATGCAAAAAGGGTCTTATTTAATAATTGAGCATACTGAAGCTTTACATGTAATTGATGTTAATAGTGGTAATCAGTCAAATCGATCAAAATCTAAATCGCAAGAGGAAAGTGCATTTGAAGTTAATATGATAGCTGCTAGTGAAATTGCTAGGCAAGTCAGGTTACGAGACCTAGGTGGTATAATTGTTGTTGATTTTATAGATCTCACTTCTAATGAAAATAGAAGAAAATTGTTTGAGCATCTTAAAAATGAAATGGACAATGATAAAACTAAACATAAAATTTTACCTCCTAGTAAATTTGGTTTAATCCAGATAACTCGCCAAAGAGTTCGTCCGGAAATGAATATAAAAACTAAAGAACCAAATCCTAATCAAAGTAATGAAGTTGAGGCGCCAATTATCATATTAGAAAAAATTAACGCAGAACTAGATAAAATAACTAAGCATAATAACTATAAAAAGGGAAAGATTTTTTTACATGCTCATCCTTTTATAGCTGCCTATTTAAATCAAGGGATCCCTTCAATTCGAATGAAATGGTTTCTAAAATATAATAAGTGGATACAAATAATTCCACGGGATGCTTTTTTTTATCTAGAATTTCGTTTTTTAGATAATAATAAAAAATTTATTCAAATAAAATGATTTATAAGAAACCGCCCATAATTAAATGGGCGGTTTTTTTGTTATAAATTAGTCTATATGAAATCTTCAAATAAAAATGAAAAGATTCAATCAAAAATTGAAGAAGAATATCAGTATCTCTAGCTCCAATTGCTTTTCTTAGTCCTATTTCTTCTGTCCGTTCACTAACAGAAACTAGCATTATATTCATTATTCCAATACCACCAACAAGCAGTGAAATTCCTCCTATAGCCCCTAGCATTAATGTCAAACCTCCCGTTATTGTTGTGACAATAGAAAGAGCATCTTTTTGAGATCTAACAGCAAAATCATCATCCTTAATAATCTTATGCCTCTGCCTTAATAAGTTGGTGACTTGAAACTTTGCTGCATTAATAGCATTAGAATCCTTGGCTTTTATACTAATAAAGCTAAGACTAATTCCATAGTTAGGATCTTTACCAGTTATCTTATTAACCATCGTTTTTAATGGTATATATATGTTCTTATCTTGGTTGCTTCCAAATACGGCACCCTTTGGTTCCATTATCCCAATGATTTGGAAAGATTGATCTTTTATTCTTATATTTTTGCCAAGTGCACTTTCATTAAGGAATAGATCATTGTTTAACTCATGGCCGATAATGGCTACATTTTTAGCTGTACTTTGATCCTTATTTG
>Ga0208766_1000720_pt1 | contig 18194 bp, 18 predicted proteins | sample ETN01SmetaG_3_FD_185792 | JGI IMG/M metagenome (GOLD analysis project Ga0208766, IMG submission 185792) | Marine microbial and viral communities from oxygen minimum zone, Eastern Pacific Ocean - ETNP2014F12-01SV263 (SPAdes) (version 2) | ecosystem: Environmental > Aquatic > Marine > Oceanic ... | reverse complement strand
TTTCCTTTCCAATTTTCGCTACCAATAACTTTTTGATGTTGTCCCATACTTGTATCAGCGGTGAAAGTCATGGCTTCCAGCGTAAAAGTAGATCCTACAACGGGAAAATTTTCGGGTAAAGAAATACGGTCTTTATTTTCATATTTGTAATTATCAAAACCCCCATGTTTAGTATATCTATCAAATTTCGCGTATTGATTGGTGACATTATAATCTTTGCTATTATCTACGATAATATTTTGGGAAAAGATTGTACTTAGAATAAAATTGAATAAAATAAAATTGTATATGGATTTCATATGATGATTTCAATAGCAGAATTAAGCTATTATTTCCTTTGTATTAATATTTATATCTTTTTTGAGCTTTGAGTAAATAAAGGTCTGCTTTTTCAGTTTTACCATCTTGAGCTAATGAAACAATTCTTAGCGCTTCCAGTAAGGGAATTTGCATATTATCATAATTAGAATAAAATGCATCCAATGCTTTGGCGATAACGCTTACATCGTAGCCTGCTTTTTTTGAGCGATGCTCATTAATTATTTCATAAAATCTTTCAACAAAGTAAGGTTCGACCCAGCTCGGGTTTTGATTGTACTGCTTATTGATCTCTTGTTTATGATGATATTTGAGTTTGGCTCCAGTTGCATAAACACCATTAATAAAGGCGACCTTCTCTTTCATTTCTAATGATTCCCAATAGGAAGCTGGAGACTTTTTTTGTCCAAGAATCAATGCGAAACAAAATGATAATAAAATTATCTTTTTAATCATTACTTAGCTCATCAAATTTATTTATGATAGGCACCCTTCGTCCCATACCAAAAGCCTTTGAGGTAACGCGTAGTCCGGGAGCAGCTTGTCTTCTTTTATATTCATTCATTCTAATTCTTTTTGAAATACTTTGTACCAAATCAGAATCGGTTCCATTGTCAATCAATTCAGAAGGTGATTTTTCGTTATCTATCAACGCAGAAACTAAAGGACTTACTATATCATAATCAAATGGATCTACTTGATCGGGTCTAAGTTCTGCTGATGGTGCTTTATTGATAGAATTTTCAGGAATAACAGCTTCTTTTGATGTTTCATTTATCCATCTTGATAGTTTATAAACATCTTCTTTGGATAGATCCGATATAACCGATAGTCCACCATTCATATCGCCATATAAAGTACAATATCCCATAGCTAGTTCCGTTTTATTTCCTGTTGATAGCACTAGCCAGTTATATTTGTTTGACAGAGCCATAAGTATGCTTCCCCGTATCCTCGATTGGATGTTCTCTTCGGCAATTCCAATATTATCTTTATCCAAATCTGGTGCCAGTAATGCTTCAAACGATTCAACGATAGTGTGGATAGGAATCTCGCGATAATCAATACCAATTTTATTAGCAAGCATTTCAGCGTCGCTGATGCTATGATCACTAGAAAATTTTGATGGCATTGAAATTCCATGCACGTTTTCTCTACCAAGAGCCTCTACCGCAACGCATGCGGTCAAGCAAGAGTCTATACCTCCACTTAAGCCTATAACCGCCTGACTGTGTCCAGTTTTAGAAAAATAATCTTTTACGCCAAGAGATAGCGCCCTATAAAGCGATTCTTCTCGTTGCATAGCGTTCAATTCGATTTTACTGCTTTCTTCAAAATCTACAATCAACAGATCTTCAGAAAATGCCTTACCTTTTGCAATCAGGTTTGCATCGTGATCGTATACCAAAGATTGCCCATCGAAGATCAGCTCATCTTGCGAGCCCACTAGATTGCAATAGATGAATGGAAGTCCGGTTTTTTGTACTTTTTCTTGAATCAAATTGGAGCGCTCAATTAATCTATCATCGCCAAATGGAGATGCTGAAATATTAATGATCATATCGGCATTAGCATCTTTAATCGACTCGGCAAGATCTATCGAATAATTTTGATCCCAAAGGTCTTCGCAAATTTGCAAACCTACTCTTTTTGACTGTCCTGAAATCGTCATTTCAAAAGTGCTAGTTTTATCACCACTTTTAAAATACCTATCCTCATCAAAAACATCGTAAGTCGGAAGAAGTATTTTTTTATAATGCCCTAATATTTTGCCATTTTCACAGATAAAAGAGCAATTAAATAAATCATTATTTTCAACTAACGTGCTTCCTAGAATCATTGGAACTGAGGTATGGCTTGCTATTTCATCAAGCGCAGCTGCAGTGCTAGTTAAAAAACTGCCTCTAAGCAAAAGGTCTTGTGGAGGGTATCCTGTTAAAACTAATTCAGGAAAAACTACTAATTCAGCACCTCGGGAAATTGATTTATCATAATAATCTAATATTAGTTGTTTATTTTTATTGATAGCACCAACGGTAGGGTTTATCTGACAAATGCCAATTTTCATTAGTATTTAAGGCTCTATTCTATAAATCGTTCTTGGGTAAGGAATCGTTTCTCTAACATGCTTAGTGCCGCAGATCCAGCCTACCGTTCTCTCAATTCCTAATCCATAACCAGAATGCGGTACAGACCCATATTTACGAAGGTCTAAATACCACTGAAACGGCTCAACAGGTAATTTATGCTCTTTGATTCTTGATAGCAGCGTATCATGATCATCTTCTCGTTGACCTCCACCAACAATCTCCCCAAAGCCTTCAGGGGCAATCATATCAACTCCAAGCGCTAGCTTATCATTTTCAGGATCTCGCTTCATATAAAATGCCTTGATCTCAGATGGCCAGCGATGAATCATTACAGGGCGATCAAATTCTTCAGAAATCACGGTTTCATCTGCCCCACCAAAATCACTACCATACTTGAAGTCAACGCCTTGTTTTTTTAATATGTCTACAGCTTCATCGTAAGTAATGCGAGGAAATGGGGGAATTGTTTTTTCTAATTTGCTAATATCTCGCTCCAGAATTTTTAATTCTTCCTGGCAATGCTCAAGGCACCATTGCACAACATAGCTGACATGCTTTTCAGCCCAATCCATATTCTCATTTAAATCGCAATACGCCATTTCAGGTTCTACCATCCAGAATTCCGTTAAATGCCTTCTAGTTTTTGATTTTTCAGCGCGAAATGTTGGCCCAAAAACATAGATTTTTCCAAACGCCATTGCGCTCGCCTCTCCATAGAGTTGTCCACTTTGGGTAAGGTAGGCGGAGCGGTCAAAATAATCTAATTCGAAAAGAGTGCTGGTCCCCTCAACCGAGTTTGCTGTTAGGATTGGCGAATCCATTAAAACAAAACCATTATTATCAAAAAAATCGCGCGTAGCTTTAATAGCTTGGTGTCTTATTTTTAATATAGCATTTTGATTTTTTGATCGCAGCCAAAGGTGCCTGTTGCTCATTAAAAAATCAGCTCCATGTTCTTTATGGGATATAGGATATTCATCAGCAATTTGATGTATCGTTATGTTTGTTACACCTAACTCGTATCCTCCTACAGAGCGCGGTTCGGACCTAACAATTCCATCAATAGTCACAGACGACTCTTGAGTTAAGGTATTCTCTAATTCAAATGTTGTTTTATCGGTCTCTTTATCAACGACAACACACTGCACTAACCCTGTACCATCTCTTAAGATTAAAAACCAGATCTTACCAATTGATCGTATATTGTACACCCATCCATCCAATGATACTTCTTTGCCATCATATTTTTTTAATTCAGAAATTGTTGTTTTCATTTATTATCTACTTTAATTAATTATTGATTACCATGATGTCATGATTTCATTCAAAACATCTTCTGCTATTTTATTTACCGCTACCGTAGTAGCAAATTCTCTGGGGTCACCAAATTCATCATTATCTTCTGAATCAATCAGCCCATCGCCATCATTGTCTATGCCGTCTGAGCTAATATCACCAGATAAACCATAAGCTCCCCATCCAGAAAAACTTTTCTGGAGAAGTATTTTTTCATTAACAATATCGTACCATTCAATTTTCATATGTATCGTAAATCGATATTCAGTTACCGCCTCTTGCTTCGTAAAAGTATATGGCGCATCGGTTACTCTAGTGATTGTACCATTCAATATCGATGATGCATTTTCCTCATCAGTAACACGAAGGATATTTTCCTCATTAAATTTTGCTAATAAATTTTCAGTTACTGATTCACTCATACCAAATTCAGCAGTTTGATTTTCTACAATGGGTATTGCTACTGAATTTATGTGCGGTGGAATGCTTCCTGCTAAAGAATAATACATGCAAGAGCTAAGAAAACAGCCCTGAAATAAATAGAAAATATACCGCATCAGCTTTTAATCTTCCTCTCTAGTCCGTATTGATTAATTTTTCTATATAGCGTACGCTCGCTCATGCCTAATGACTTGGCAGATGCCCTTCTATTATTACTAAAGAATTTAAGCGTTCTAATAATAGCTTCTTTTTCAAGATCTTCTATCGTCATGTCGCCAATTGAGCTATTTTTTATAAAAAATTCTGAATCTTCATCTATATGGAGATTAGATACCATCGGATCATTCTCTGCTTCAATTAGGGGAGGATTGATACTGCCAAGCGCAGATTGCGATGGGGTTGCAAGCTGTTTTAGAAATTCTACATCTTGCCGAAGCAGAAAAAGCTGTCTAAGAATTAGCTCCCTTTCTGCTGAGTCAGTGGGTTGATTGGTCAGCACAGGTAAGGCATCGTTTTTTGAAGCATCGTTTTGCTTATTACCAAGCTGTATTGCAACCATTTCACTCGTTATTCGCTCGCCTTTTTCAAGAACAATGATGCTCTCTACAAAGTTTTTTAATTCCCTGATATTTCCTTTCCATAAATGATTTTTCATGGATCGAATTGCCTCAGGAACGAAACCGCGATATACCATATCATTATTTCGAGTAAACTCAAGCGCAAATCGCTCAACTAAAAGTGAAATATCTTCAACGCGTTCGTTTAGCGATGGCAGCTTAATTGAAACGGTGTTAAGCCTATAAAATAAATCCTGACGAAATTTTCCTTTGGAAACCAGTTCGGATAGATCTTTATTTGTGGCTGCAATAATTCTTACATCAGTCTTTTTTATCTTAGATTCACCAACCGGCATAAACTCACCGCTCTCAATTACCCGTAACAACTTCACTTGAGTTTCTAGCGGGGTCTCACCAATTTCATCAAGGAAGATGGTTCCTTTGTTCGCCGTTTCAAAATATCCTTTTCTATCACCCTTAGCATCAGTATAGGCGCCTTTTGTATGCCCAAATAACTCACTTTCAATTATCCCTTCGGGGATCGCACCACAATTTACAGTTACCATTGATTCATGACTGCGTTTACTATTTTGATGAATTGCTTTAGCAAAAATTTCTTTACCTGTACCAGATTCTCCTGTTATCAGTACTGATATATCTACAGGGGCAACCTGAGCAACCATTTCAAGCACCTGCCTGATGGAATCAGAACGACCTACTATCCCTGATTTTTTTTGGATTTTTTCAATATTCATAAGCTCTCTTAATTAAATATTTTTGATAGCTCTTCTTCGAGCTTATCGATTTCATCTCTTAGCCTAGCAGCCCTTTCAAATTCAAGATTCTCAGCTGATTCTATCATTTCTTGTCGCATCATTTCTACTGCTAGTTTCTTATCCATGCTACTAAAATCATCACCTTTCTTATTTGTAAGTTTTATCTCATCCAGCTGTCCCCTTGAGTCAGCAACAGATGTAGTGCCTAATATTTCTTCGGTAGATTTCTGAACAGTTGCGGGTTTGATTTTATTTTTTTTATTATACGCTTCTTGAATTTTTCTTCTCCGAGATGATTCTTTAATTAAATAATCCATAGCATCTGAAATCCGATCAGCATATAAAATTACATGTCCTTTAACATGGCGGGCAGCGCGACCGGCCACTTGCATTAATGAGCTTTTTGATCTTAGAAAACCTTCTTTATCTGCATCGATAACTGCGACAAGTGAAACCTCAGGTAAATCAAGACCTTCACGCAACAAATTAATACCAACCAGTACATCGAATTCACCCAATCTTAGATCGCGCAATATTTGAACGCGCTCCAATGTATTTATTTCGCTGTGCAGATATCTTACCCGAAGATTTACACCACTTAAATATTCAGATAGATCTTCAGCCATGCGCTTAGTCAGCGTTGTAATAAGCGTTCTTTCGTTTCTACTTGATCGCTTATTAATCTCCCCAATTAAATCATCGATCTGTCCATGGCTTTTTCTAACCTCTACGGTAGGATCAAGCAAACCCGTAGGGCGAATAAGCTGCTCTACCACAACCCCTTTTGATATGTCAAGTTCTCGATGCGATGGTGTAGCCGTGACGTAGACAACTTGATTTTGGTTCTCATGAAATTCATCAATTTTCATGGGACGATTATCTAAAGCGCTTGGCAATCGAAATCCGTGCTCAACTAACACTTCTTTTCTAGATCTGTCTCCATTGTACATGGCCTGAATCTGGGGTAGAGTAACATGCGATTCATCTATAATTGTGATAAAATCCTTGGGGAAAAAATCAATCAAAGTATAAGGCCTTTCGCCAGGCTTTCTGCCTGAAAAATATCTAGAATAATTCTCAATCCCTGAACAATAACCAACCTCCATCATCATTTCAAGGTCAAAGTTTGTTCGCTGCTCTAAGCGTTGCGCCTCTAGTAATTTATCCATAGAACGAAGCTCTTCAAGTCTATGAATTAATTCAAGTCTAATTTCAGTTGTTATCTTATTAATAGCTTCTTGATCGGTTACAAAATGTTTACCTGGATAGATAAACTCTGAATCCATTTCTTTTAATATTTCACCAGTCAATGGGTCAAACCGCATTATTTGATCGATTGTTGAGCCAAATAGCTCTATACGCAATCCTACATCTTCATAAGCTAAACGAACTTCAATAACATCACCTCTGACTCTGAAGGAACTGCGATCAAAGGATGTATCGTTTCGAGCATAATGAATATTTACCAATTGCTTTAAAAAAGTTTTTCGATGAAGCTTTTCTCCTCGCTTGAGATGAATAACCTTATTTCTATAATCATCAGGGGATCCAATGCCGTAAATGCAAGATACTGAACTAACGACCACTACATCTTTTCTACTCATTAATGAGCTGGTTGCTTTTAAACGCAAAATATCAATTTCTTCATTGACCGACATATCTTTCTCAATGAATGTATCTGTCACTGGCAGATAGGCTTCCGGCTGGTAGTAGTCATAATAGCTAATAAAATATTCGACGGCATTATTTGGAAATAATTGCTTAAACTCACCGTAGAGTTGAGCAGCTAGTGTTTTATTGTGAGAAATAATTAATGCAGGACGCTGAAGTTCTTGGATAACATTGGCCATTGTGAAAGTTTTACCTGAGCCAGTAATCCCCAACAATACTTGATGCTTTACATCTTGCTCTAAACTGGATACTAGCTCATTGATTGCGGTGGGCTGATCCCCTTTAGGCGTGAAATCTGAATTGAGATTAAACTCTGACATATCGGCAAATTTAACTCAATTAATAAATACGAAACAATGGCAGAGATTGAAAAATATATACAAAAAATAAATTGGGGTAAACTATGGAAGATATAATCATTAAAAGATTCGAAAATCCTGATAAAATAATCAATTTTAGTAATGGAAAATTTGAAATAGTACACATGGAAAAGCTTACGATTGGAAAAGCAACCTATGCGCCAGGCTGGAAGTGGTCCGTAGATGCTAATCCGTTAGTTGGAACTACATTCTGCGATATTGAACATTTAGGAATGGTGGTCTCGGGTTCTGCTACGGTTGCCTTTAACGATGAAACAATCTCAACTCTAAAACCCGGTGATGTTTTCTACGTATCGCCCAAACCTCATGATAGCTGGGTCATCGGAGATGAACCTTATGTATCGTTGCATTTTTTAGGAGCTGATAAATATATTCAATGAAAGGAAATAAAATGAGAATAATTATTGTATTTATGCTAATTAGCCTAACGGCATGTAACCAAACCAATCACCGTGAAGAAATAAATAATACACTTGACTCATTGCACTATTTTGCATCAATGGCTGATCAAGAAAATTATATTAATCTATTTTCTAGTAATGCGGTTTTTTTTGGAACTGATATTGATGAAAGATGGACAATAGAAGAATTTAATACTTATGTAAAATCACGATTTGAAACAGGTACAGGTTGGACGTATAAAAAAAATAGTCGAAATATCTATATTACAAAAGACCATAAAACCGCGTGGTTTGATGAGTTAGTTGAAAATAAATCTTATGGTGAATTTAGAGGGACGGGTGTATTGGTGATTGAACAAAATAAATGGAAAATATCCCAATATAATCTATTATTACCTATACCAAATGATTATTTACAAAAATATGCTAATGAAATAAAAAAATATTATTCAAGCAATTAAAAAAAAACTATTTAATCATCGTTCCAATCAATTCAAATTCATTAGCAGATTCAATTTTGATATCATAAAACTGACCAATCTCTAAAGGCTCGTTAATATTTACAATATTATCGACTTCAGGCGAATCGTACTCTGTTCTACCAACAGATGATATTTCTCCAACATCATCAACCAACACTTTTAACGTCTTTCCAATCATTTCTTGATTGTTTTCATTGCTAATTTCAGCTTGAATATCCATAATTTTATCTTTTCGATCATTTTTAACTTCTTGCGGCACATCATCTTTTAGAGTTTCAGCTAAAGTCCCTTCCTCTTCAGAATAGGTAAACACCCCTAATCTGTCAAAGCGAACCTCTTTAATAAAAGAGCATAAATTATCGAAATCACTATTAGATTCCCCGGGGTATCCCACAATAAGAGTAGTTCTTATTTTTATATTAGGGACTGCATCTCTTAAGAGCTGAATTCTTTTTTTTATTCCTTCAGAGTTTAATCCTCTACGCATTGATTTTAAGATGGGGTCAGATGCATGCTGTATGGGCATATCTAAATACTTACAAACATTGCTTGCATCAGCAATTGATTGAATGATTTTTCTTGAAAGATGCGCAGGGTGCGCATAGTGAATTCTTATCCATTCAAAATCTAACGTATCTAATTCTGCAACTAAATCACCTAGGTACTGTTTTGGTTTTAAATCCCATCCATAACTAGTTGTATCCTGGGCTATAACTAGTAATTCTTTTACACCTTTATCTGAGAGTTTTTCAGCTTCCCACATGATAGAATCAATACTACGGCTTTTTTGCAACCCTCGCATTATTGGAATGCTACAAAATGAACACCCATTATCACACCCCTCTGCAATTTTGATATAAGCATAATGCTGGGGGGTCAAAATTGACCTCAAGAAAATTGGATCATCTTTAGAGAATTCTTTACCCGTCAAATATTGCATAATCTTAATATGGTCATTACTTCCAAAAAAGTAATCCACCTCTGGTATTTCAGCCGATAGTTCTTTAGGGTATCTCTCAGAAAGGCACCCCATCACAACAAGCCTGCTTAGCTTACCGTTCTGTTTAAGTTCGGTGGCCTGTAGAATGGTATCGATAGATTCTTGTCTTGCCATATCGATAAATCCACATGTATTGATGACCATTGTGCTTGCGTCTTCTGGATTATCGGTAATTTCAAAATCTGTATTTTTTAAGGCACCGATTAATTTTTCAGAATCGACTAAGGCTTTTGCGCACCCTAGACTAACAAAATTTAGTTTTTGTTTTGACATTATTTTTTAAAAAGTATATAAAAATCTTTTATATATACAACCCAGCTCATGGTCATTAGAATTGTAGCTAAATAAATAATAAAATCGTTTAGCCATGGAAAGGCTTCCCATGGCCAGATATGAAATAAAAGTGCAAGAGCTGTTATTCCGGTAGCCCACTTTCCCCACCAATTTGCACTTAAGAAGAACTGGTTTCGATTAAAAGCATAAATAGCAAATACCGCAATGATTAAATATCTAAATATATAAAAGAGGAAAAACCATGCGGGGAATTGCCCAGATAAAACTAAATAAAATGTAACAGACAGAAGACAAATAAAATCAGCTATAGGATCCACCCATTGACCAAAATAGGTAACCTCATCTGCCTTTCTGGCCACCCATCCATCTAAGGCATCAGATAAAATAGCAATCAAAATAAGAAAAAGAGTAATTGACCCAAGAGAAGGGTCTCTTAAAGTATATACAATTGGCACAGCTAGCACAGCTCTAAGCAAACTAATAAAATTGGCCAAAGTTACAATTTTAGTTGGATCAGAAATCTTTAATCTATTTTGCATTTGTTATGATTTTTTGGTTTTGAAATATATTTTTTTTATCAAAATTAATAATTTGATCACAGTGCGCATTTACAAAATCAATATCATGCGAAATCAAAATTACGTGCTTATTTACTAAAATACTTTTAAGTAATTGGCTTAGCTTTCTTTTTTGTTGATATCCAAGGCCAAAAGTAGGTTCGTCCAGAATAATTAATTCGTAATTACTCTGTGATAATATAATAATTAATACCATACGAACAATGGACCATGAAAGATCCTTGGCATACCTATCCTTTATCGTATTCCAATTAATTTGATAGGAGCTAAGTTTTTTAATAAAGCTATTTAATAATAATGGGTCAAATTTATTGTTATTAATGAGCTTCATTAGCAAATCATTTAATGTATCTGAACCAAGTATTCTCTCTGGAAATTGATTCAATACGCCAATTGATGGCGTGTTGTTTGAAATATTCAACTTTATTGAGCCAGATGAAGGCTTAATTGAATTGGTAATTAATTGCGATAGGGTTGTTTTTCCTGAACCATTTTCGCCAATAATTCCTAATGAGCGGGCATTAGCTAGACTTAGGTTTAAATTATTAATAATTCTTTTATTTGAATCCTGAAAGCCAAATGTAAGCTCCTTGGATTCGATTGAAAGAAATCCATGTTTATGATTGTGTTTATAGGTTGAAGTAAATTGATCATCTTTGTATGCTTTTAAACCTGAAAGCGATAATACCCATTTTGTTTTTCCAAAAGCTAAATCATTGTAATCAGAAGTAAACCATAAGATTGTTTTATCTTGGCAATAATTTGTTTTTATCCAATTGATCCATTTGTTTTTTGTATTTGGGTTAAGGTAAGACAATCCATCATCTATGAGCATTACGTTATGATCAGATGTAAAAGCAGTAACAATATTTAGCGCTTCCATTTCACCCCCACTCAACGTACTGGGGTGGCGCAACCAATTATCAACAAACGGTAATAAAGTTTTAATTTTTTCTAAGTCTTCTGTTAAGTCAATATTATCTATTGATGTTGACTCCAAGCCAAATGATAACTCTGATTGAAGATTTTGGCATATGATTTGATTTTCAGGATTTTGAAAGATTAATTGAATTTTTCCAGAATTTTTTATATTTCTTAAAGAAAAATTGTTAAAGGTTGATCTCGGCTTATTTAATAAAGAATAAATTATTTCAGACTTTCCTGATCCACTTTCACCATAAATAATATTTATCCCTTTTGGTAAATCAACATGGATTTTATCTTCAAATTTTTCAAATAATATATCAAATGAAAAGTTATCAGTCATGGATAAGGCTCCTAACGATTCGCGTTGATGAGCCAAGATTGTCATGCACGACATTGGTAGAAGAATAGCTAGAGTTCATAAATTTGGATTGATCATTTAAAAGACTTTTTATCTGGATAAATAATTCTGATCCTGATTCAATAGAAAAACCGCCACCCTTCACGATCAACTCCTCTGCTTCGTGGAAATTACTATAGTTTGGGCCAAAAAATACGGGAAGTCGTGCAATTGCGGGCTCCATTACATTATGCACTCCTGATGAAAATCCTCCTCCAATATAGGCGATTTGTGCATGCCAATATAACTGGGAAAGCTTACCAATAGAGTCAACAATAATGATTCGTGCATTTATTTTTTCAATATTTTTTTCACCTAATCGCTCAGTGCTGAAATTATTTAAAATAAAATAATTTTCAATTTGGGCAATATTCTTTTCAGATGGCGTATGAGGTACCCAAATCAATGAAAGATCATCTATCTCTTTCAAAATGCTAATTATTGATTGCTTTAACTTTTTTTCATCATCTAAATGCATACTGCCCATCACTAGTCTTTTGGGCCTCTGTAAAACAGATAGCGTTCTTTCTTTAGTGAATTGGTCAGATTTATTTTTTACTTGATCATATCGAGGATTCCCCAGGGTGCGAATGATCGGTTTGCTATTATTACCAACAATCCTATTTAATTGCTCATTGTCACTATCGGAAATTGTATATATAGCACTGAATGAGTTATAAATATTTTGATAAAATAATCTAATTACTGGAAAGAGCTTAGAACTTCTATTAGAAAAACGCGCTGCAAAAAGAACCGTATGAATATTCATTTTTTTTGCTACCCATATAAGATTGGGCCATACATCATACCCAGCTAAAATAAGCTTCTTTGGTTTTATTAGGTTAAGATATTTTTTTATAGTCCACTTAAAATCAAATGGTAAATATATTTTACAATCGACTTGATCATCGTCAACATAGTCGTATCCAGAAGGTGAGAAGAAGCTCAAAATAAAGACTGCCCTGGGCTCAACTTCTTTAAGACCAGCAAGTACGGGTTTGATTTGTTCATATTCACCTAGAGAAGCTGCATGAAACCAATAAAGATCATTGCTATCTATTTGGTTAATAAAATTTTTTATTATTTTTTTTGATTCTACTCGCCCTTTAATACCTCTAAAAATCTTCCGATTAAAAATGCTTATTATTAAAGTTATAATAAAAAAAATAGGAAATAATAGAAAGTTATATAATGCCTTCCAAAACATGGTTATGCCAATATCTTTTCAACATTTTCCAATACATCTTTAGAGGTTATATTTTCCATGCAATATTGTTTACCCCTATAGCATGGAAAACTGCCGTTTTGAGAGCATGGTCTACACCAAAGATTTTTATCTTCTATGTTTAATGTATTTTTTGAAAAAACGCCAGCACCGGTTTCCATTGAAGTAGGTCCTAATATTGCAATTGTATTAACCCCTAAAGCTTCAGATGCATAAATAAAACCTGTATCGCTACCTACACACAGTTTTGATTGGCTAATTATGGCCATAGATTGTCTTAAATCAGTTTTTCCATATAAATTAATTGATTTTATTGTCAACCCTTGGTTTATCTCATTGCAAACATTGTCCTTATTAGAACCCAATAAAACTGGTGTTAAGCCATACTTTGTTGCGCACTGGTAGATAAATGAAATATATTTATCTACTCCCCACTGTTTTTGATGCCAAGCGGCTCCAGGGATAACAACAAAATAATTATTATTATCTAATCCATTATTATTTAATAATATTTTTGATGTTGTTTTTTCTTCTTCAGAAATTGACAAACTTATCTTTGAGATTTTATATTTGTCTGGTAAAAGTTTTTCTATAGGTTTATGAAGCCAGGTTTTCTGATTAAAGTTTGATGGAAATTTATTATGATGATTAAGAAAAAGTGAAAATCGCTTAGCTCTTGGCTTGACAACATTTAATGATTGAATTTGATTTGTTATTGCTCGAATGAATTTTGATCGCGTACTATTATGTAAGTCTAATATTAAATCAAAATTCCTTTGATTAATTATTGCCTTGATAGCCTTGATAGATTTGTAGCTATTATTTGAATCTACAGAATGAAGTTTATCAATACTTGAATGGTCAAATAGCAAGGGTGCATATTTAGATAGCGTCATATAATCAATAGAAATATCTGGATAATATTTTCGTAAAGTATTTAAAACAGAGGTAGTTTGAATTATATCGCCAATTGAGCTAAATCGAAGGACTAATAGGTTCGTCCATGAACTTTTCATTTGGCGTCTAGCCTTTACGCTGTGCGTTAAAACTAATTAGATCAACCATAGATTTTTTATATGGTGAGTCTGGGTAGGGTGATAAGGCATCGATTGCTTGATTGTTAAATTCTGATATTTTTTCCTTAGCATAGTTAAATCCACCAACCCTATCAATTATTTCTTTTAAATCATTGAGATTAGTACGGCTTTTTTTCTTTAGAGCTAGTATCTTTTTAACCTGCCTATGCTCAGTTTTTGATATTTTTTTATATGCATAGATCAATGGAAGCGTAATAATATTTCTTTTTACATCTGCACCAATTTTTTTACCAGTAGATTTTTCATTACCTAAAATATCAAATAAATCATCCTTTACTTGAAATGCCATCCCTAATTTTGTTCCATAATTTATCATTGCGAGCCTATCTTTATCTTTACCTGTTGATGTAATAGCGCCAAGCTCACAGCAGGTAGAAATAAGTGATGCTGTTTTTTGATAAATCATATCATAATAAACCTCCTCCGTCATTGATCGAGTAAGGGATTTTTCAATTTGAAGTATTTCTCCTGCAGCTAATTTTTCAGCTGTATCTGCAATTAATTGCAATGCGGCAAAATCTTTTAACCCAACCATATTAATTAGGGTTTTACTTAGGATAAAATCACCCATTAATACTGCAATTTTATTTTTCCAAACTTGATTAATAGATGGAAACCCTCTGCGTTTATCAGCTTCATCTACAACATCATCATGAATAAGAGTAGCAAGATGTAAGAGCTCTATCATTGCGGCTGCACGATAACTGTTAAGAGTTGGTTGACCGCAAACTCTTGAAGAAAGAATTGTTAGAATTGGACGTATATGTTTTCCTTTATGGTGAATGATGTATTTACCAATCATATTAATTAATCGCACTTCAGAATGAAGAGCGTTCTTGAATTCTTCTTCAAATAATTTTATATCATCAAAAATTGGTTTGGTGATACGCTTAAGTGTTTTTATATCACTTTTCATGTAAAGAAATTAAGTATGTTTTTTTCTGTTTACTAGCCAACTAACGCCAATGCTAATCTCGTAAAGCAATAGCAGAGGAATAGACATAAGAACAAGGCTTACAGGGTCAGGTGGTGTAATAAAAGCGCTGATTACCAATATCAATACTATAGCATATCTTCTATAGTGTCTCATAAAAGCAGGTGTCAGCAACCCAATGATGGATAAGATAAAAACAACAACTGGAAGTTCAAATATTAAACCACTACCCAGCATAAGCCACGTAATAAAATTAAAATAATAATTAATAGAAAAGTTGTTTTCTATTCCTTCTAGTCCCACTGAAGTAAAAAAACTCAATGAAAATGGGATTACGATCATGTAAGCGAAAACCAGTCCAGAAATGAAGGATAGAAAAGTAAAAAGAATTAAGGGGATTATATATTTTTTTTCATCAATATAAAGTCCAGGCGCAATAAACTTCCAAAGTTGATACGTTAAAACAGGAACGGAAACAACAACACCTCCAAGTAATGCTATTCCCCATTTTATCATAAACATTCCTTGTACTTTTAAGACTTGAAGATCCATAGCATTTTTTAAGCCTTCGGTAGGTTTAATTAAAAATTCTATAATTATATCAATAAAATAAAAGGATACAGCTGCACCTATAAGAATAGATAAAATAGATTTGATCAACCTCCATCTTAGCTCTTCAAGGTGGTCTAAGAATGGCATTGAATCTTTATTATCATTCATGATTGCTTTTTAATATTGATTTTGCAGTTTCGTAAGGAGCAGTTTCAGAAGTTTGAAGTTTGCTAATCATTGATTCGAGCTTATCTATCTTACTGTTTGTCCAAAAATTATTAATCAAAGTATTCTGTACTAAATTCAGGACTCTATCTTTATATCTTTCAATTTTTTTCTGCTTTAATAAACCTGTACGATCTCTATCATTTAATAAATTATTAATTCCTTTGTATAAGCTCTGAATACCCTCTCCTCTATCAGCGGATGTTTTAAATACAGGAGGTTCATGTTTATCTTTATTTTTAAAAATTTGCAGTACATTATTAATAGACTGTACTAATCGATCAGATCCATCCCTATCAGATTTATTTACAACGAATAAATCGGCAATCTCAATCAATCCAGCTTTCATCAATTGAACATCATCTCCAGATTCTGGGACTAGTATGACTATTGTCAAATCTGCAGCTTTGGATATATCATGCTCTCCTTGACCCACACCAACGGTTTCATAAATAACAATATCTTTACCGCTGGCAGCTAAGATATCAGCTGCATCTTGGGATTTATTATTTAGACCGCCTAAGTTTCCTTGAGAACCCATGCTTCTAATAAATACATTTTCATTCCATAAGTAATTATTCATTCTTACCCTATCTCCAAGTAAAGCACCCCCAGAAAATGGACTTGATGGATCTACGGCTATAACGCCAACGCTTTTATTATCGCTAAGATATTTATCTATTAATTTGTCTGTTAATGTGCTTTTTCCAGCGCCAGGTGGGCCTGTAATACCTATTTTAATACAATTTTTAGTATGCGGATATAGTTTATTGTGCAATTCATTATTTATATCTAAATCAAATTCTATCTTAGAAATAACTTTAGAAATAGTACGGTGATCATTGTTTAAAATGAGGTCAAAAACATCATTCAAGGTATGTTTAGCCATTGATTAGGTTTAACTGATTAGGAAAAAAGTTGACGGAATTCGTCAAATTTATAAATAATAAGGTCTTTTCCATCTTTTTGAACAAGATTTTTTTCTTCTAAAAGTTTGAGAGTGCGAGATACGGTCTCCCTTGATGTTCCAGCCATATTTGCAATATCCTGCTGGAAAGGTAGGTTCTTAATTCTTACATCACCTTGTTTAATCGTTCCAAGCTCTTGAGCAAATCTTATTAGCGTAATAGCAATTCGGTGCTCAGAATCACTCAATGACAAGCTTTCAATATGCTGATCACTTTTTCTTAAGCGTATAGCTAGTTCTTCTAAAAGAGCAATTGCAATTTTTGGATATGTTTCTAAACAATCTAAAAAGTCACTACGCGAAAGAGTTAATACTTCAGCATCTTCATTAGCAACTATGTTTGCAGATCTACCTTCCCCATCGAGTAATGACATTTCACCAAAAAAATCACTTTCCCCAAGCATTGCTAAAATAACTTCTCTACCATCATCGCTTAGGCGAGTAACTTTAACTGCTCCACTTGTAATAATAAAAAATGTTTCACCCTGACTTTCTTCTAGTAGTATCATTTGCCCTTTTTCATAGGTGCGTGAAACCATTTTATCAGAAATAATGTTTAAGTCGGTATCTTTTAAATCTGAAAAGATTGGAACATTTCTAAGATGTTGAGCTGTACTCATAGTAGAAAATACTATAAATATAAATAATTGAACAGCCTAAATGAGGAAATTTATTAATTATCTATGAATGTTTCTGTGATGATTATCACAACACTCATCAGATTTAAATAAAAATTAATATATATTTTCTTTTTGTCTTATGCCTAAATATAAGATAATTTCGCGTGTTAATTTTATAATATTTAAAGGAATACGATGGATAGACATCCTCAGCAGATTAAAAGAGAGCGTCAAGATAAAAAACGCGCTGCAAGTAATAGTGCTAAGTTTTCAGATATGAGGACAGCTATTAAAAAAGTTTTGCTATCAGATGATTTTTCAAAGGCAGAAATGCCTTATAAGAATGCAGTGAGCGTAATCGATAAAATGGTCAGTAAGGGTCATTTAAAAAAGAATACTGCCGCAAGAAGAAAATCTCAAATTACACGCCACTTAAATTCCCTTTCTAAATAAAACTATTTAGTATCTGAAATCTGATAGTTAGGAGCCTCTTTGGTTATTTTAACTTCATGGGGATGGCTTTCTCTGACTCCCGCCTGTGTTGATTGAATAAATTCAGCTTTTTTCTGAAAATCTACAATATTTTCACCTCCGCAATAACCCATGGAAGATCTTAGTCCTCCCATTAACTGATGGATGGTATTTTTTACGCTGCCTCTGTATGGAACTATCCCTTCAATGCCTTCGGGTACAAGCTTTTTATGTTCGGTATCATTTTGAAAATATCGAGCACCATCTCCATCCTGCATAGCACCCAATGAACCCATTCCTCTATATGATTTATATTGACGACCTTCAAACAGGATGAATTCACCTGGGCTTTCATCCATGCCCGCAAGAATACTTCCAAGCATAACTGTATTAGCGCCAGCGGCTATAGCTTTTGCAATATCTCCGCTATATCTAATCCCGCCATCAGCAATTATAGGAATATTGCTCTTTATCGCTTCATCAACACAATCCATG
>Ga0208766_1000718_pt1 | contig 18212 bp, 16 predicted proteins | sample ETN01SmetaG_3_FD_185792 | JGI IMG/M metagenome (GOLD analysis project Ga0208766, IMG submission 185792) | Marine microbial and viral communities from oxygen minimum zone, Eastern Pacific Ocean - ETNP2014F12-01SV263 (SPAdes) (version 2) | ecosystem: Environmental > Aquatic > Marine > Oceanic ... | reverse complement strand
ACTTAAATAATTGACCATTCCATCAGTTTCAAGTTTTTTCTCCTCTGAAATAAGATTGTATAGACCATTTTCATATAATTCACTTGCTGCAACATCCAGTGCGATAAATATATCTGTTCCTGTTTTTAACCCAGCCTTTAATATTGATTCGAGAATGATCTCTATTGCCTCTTCATTCGAATTGAGATTAGGAGCAAAACCGCCTTCGTCTCCAACAGCCGTTGTCATCTTTTTAACATTTAAAACTGATTTCAAGTGATGAAAGACCTCGGTACCCATTTGCAAAGCCTCAGAAAATGTATTGGCACCAAAAGGTACGATCATAAATTCTTGAATATCGACAGAGTTATTTGCATGGCTACCACCATTTAAAATATTCATCATGGGCATTGGAAGTAGGAATTCATTGTTCTTCGAAAAAATTTCATATAAAGATTTTTTGGATACTTTAGCATTTGCATGTGCGACCGCCATTGAAACGCCTAAGATAGCATTGGCTCCAAGGTTGGACTTGTTATCAGTTCCGTCCAATGAAATCATCATATGGTCAATTTCGGTTTGTTTTTTTGCATCAAAACCGACAAGCGCTTCTGCAATCAAGGTGTTAATATTATTTACTGCTTTTCTCACTCCTTTTCCGAAGTAGCGATCATTATCCATATCACGTAATTCTATGGCCTCATATTCTCCAGTAGATGCGCCCGATGGTACAGCTGCCCGTCCAATATGCCCAGATCGAGTGAGTACGTCTACCTCGATGGTTGGATTCCCTCTAGAGTCTAGAATCTCTCTAGCATATATTTTTTCAATAGCAGAATTCAATTTTTACTCCCGTAAATTAGATAATCAAATTAGATTTGAGTTCAAGAACCATCCAATATCTTTAATATGGAATTTATATATTGGAACAATTAAGAGTTCAATAAAATAATTAGTCTAATGTTTGAAATATATCGATATACAAGATCAAACCAGAGTTTGTGGGATGATTTTGTTCCACTTGGTAATAATGGAACTCTTTTTCATTTACGTTCTTTTTTGAACTATCATCCACGAGGTCGCTTTGTAGACCATAGTCTAATGATATACAAAAAAGGAAAATTATTTTCAGTATTTCCAGCTGCTGAAAAAATAATAGATGATCGTAAATATCTTATTTCTCATCCTGGGTCTTCTGTTGGCTCATTTGTGGTTCCAGAAAACCTGTCAATAGCAGATTCTCTTGCCTTGGTAAAATGTCTCGTCGCCTATGCAGAAGATGAAAAGTTCGGGGGGATACGTATTGCTCTACCCCCAAATCTATATCAACGTCGTCTATCCAATTATATGGATTTTTCTTTTTTTAAAAACAACTTTAATTATTTGAAAAGAGACATAACCAGCATTTTATTCTTAGAAAGATCTTTAGACCAAACCGTTGCGAAGTTTCGACCATCTCATCAAAGATCCATTAAAAAAGCAAAAAATAAAGGCGTTGTTATTCATAGATCTGATGATTTTAGATCATTTTATAGTATCCTAGAGAAAAACTTAAAGATTCGTCATAATGTAGATCCGACCCATAGCATAGAAGAATTGAAAAAGATACATGATTTATTTCCCGATAGATGCAATTTATTTGCGGCCTTCATTGATGGTGAAATGATCGCAGGCATAGTGAATTTCATTGTTAATGAAGATGTTGTTCTTGCTTTTTATATCAGTCACAATGAGAACTATAAAGAATATAGAGCTGTTAATCTACTTTTCTATACCATCTTTGATTGGGCAATAGAATCTAATTTTAAAATATATGATTTTGGAATCTTCACGGTCAATGAAAATCCAAATATGGGACTTGGTCGATTTAAAGAGAACTTTGGTGCAAGTGGTATCTTTCGCGATACCATTGAACTCATACTCTAATTATCAATGTCAATTAAGGACCTAGGAAAACAATCAATGATCTATGGTATTGGCCATGTTATGGCCAGGTTGATCACATTTTTATTACTTCCATTATATACTCATACATTCACACAGGATGAATATGGAGCGCTGTCATTGGCCTATGCGTTTATGGGTTTTGCATTGATCATCTATAGATACGGAATGGACACTGCTCTGATGAAATATTCAGTGCAAAAATCAGGTCAAGAACGGAATAAATACATAACGGTTATCATTGGCTCGCAATTAATTACCGGTATTTTATTCACATCCATACTTTATGCGACCAGAGAATACACAGCGGAGTATGTACTTGGAGTAGATAGACCAGATTGGATGGTTTATTTATCAGTGATTCTCTTTTTTGATTCAATGTGGAATCTTCCACTTCTTATATTGAGATCAGAAGAGAAAGCGGGCCCATATATTGGTTTCAGTCTTTTAAATGTTTTTTTGACCATGTTTTTGAATATCATTTTTGTTGTTTATTGGGGCCAAGGAATAGAGGGCGTTTTCAAAGCAAACATCATTGCCTCGAGTTTTGTTTTTTTTGTTTCTCTACCCATCATATTGAAGCGGATAGAATTACATTTTTTTGAAGAAGAGATATTTGTCAAGGTATTCAAATTTGCATTGCCCTTCCTACCAGCTGGAATATTTACAATGATAATGGAATTGTCAGATAGGTATCTTTTGGAGTTCTACCTTGGGGCAGCAGATGTGGGTCTTTATTCTGCTGGTAAAAAGATGGGCATGCTTGGTCTTACTGTTGTCATGGGGTTTAATATGGGATGGACTCCATACTTTTTAAAACGTGGGAAGGAAATGGGTGCAAAAACCGAATTTTCAAAAATTACGACACTGTTTCTGGGTATTATGGGTTATGTGACGCTACTTGTCAGTATTTGGATATCCCACATAATGAGGATGTCTATTGGCGGTAAGACATTGATAGGTTCTGAGTTTTGGGGTTGTGAGCCTGTTGTCAGTACTATCCTTGTAGGCTATTTCTTTTTTGGTACCTATGTAATACAGTTACCGGGAGTGTATATTAAAGAAATCACTACCTGGGTCCCACTTTTTCGAATCAGTGGAGCATTATCTTTGATAGTGTGTAGTGTGATTTTAATACCACAGGTTGGATTTATGGGCGCTGCCCACGCTGTAGTTTTGGCATTTATTGTCATGAGTCTAGCAATTTATTTCAAAACACATAGAGTGTACCCAATATCGTATAACTGGAGAGGTGTTTTTTATCCAATTTTTTTTCTATTATTAATTCAATTTGATATTGATGGTTTAACTCCAAAGCTTTTCATTTCTATATTATATCCAATACTTTGGTATGGGATTGCCATTACCAAAGACGAAAAAGATGGATTAAAAAGGCTGATCAAGTGGTAGTCATCGTTTCTTGCCATCATTTTCCCGATGATGAGAGGATTTACCATAAACAAATCAAATCACTTTTGGATGCGGATTTTAGTGTTTTATACTTTACCAGATCTAGCTCTAGCGTTAATCTATCTGATAGAGCACTTATCCATCAAAATTTAAGCATTAACACCGATTTAAACACTTTCATTAAAGGGGTTTTTGACTTTCTAAGATTGCGATCAGATATTAAATATGTCCAAATTCATGAAACGGATCTACTGCCCCTGCTAAAGAAAATAAAAGAGTTTTTTCCAGGTATCTACAGTGTTTATGATGTGCATGAAAACATGGAGGCTTTATATAGAACCTTCTCAAATCGAATTAAACCCATAAAAGAGATTTTAATTAAAGTGCGCAATTTCAATGAAAATCGATATTTGAAATATGTGGATCAAATTATTATTGCCAATCCACCTATGTATAATGATCCATATGAAAATAAGCCGACCAGAATAGTTGAAAATTTTCCAAAGATAGGCTATCTAGATACATCAATAAACAACAAGGATAGGAAAAAGGATTCAATTATATACCATGGCCACCTTGCATCGGAAAGAGGGATAAAAGACCTCATAAATGCAATGAAATATGTTAAGTCTTCAATACCCTCGGCATCTCTTAGTCTTGTAGGCACGTTTAGGACAAAGGAATTTGAAAATGAGATCAATGATTTAATTAAAGAATTAGCTCTAAATAGTTCAATCCATGTTCTAGGTCAGGTTCCACACTCTGAAATATGGGAGATCATAAAGAGTCACAGTATCGGAGTGATCCCATTTCGAAGGACGCCCCTAACAGAAGAGAATACCCCAACAAAACTTTTTGAAATGATGATCTGTGGATTAGAGATCGTTATAACAAAATTGCCCCCAGCACAATACTTTTTAGAAGATTCTGTCCACTGGTGTGAGCCCAATAATATCCAGTCTATTGCAAGTTCAATTATAGACGCATATAATACTCAAGATGATTTAACAAATATCCAAAAAAATCAAGATTTGATTGAAAAAAAATATAATTGGGAAATAAGGCAAGATAACTACCTTGCTATATTTAGAGCCCAATGAAAATATTATACATATCTCCAGAGAATACTGTTGGGACACTGACCCTATGGAAAAAGGAACATATTTCACGAGGGAATCAATGTCGTACGATCACCTTTTTTCGTTCTCCAAAAAATTTTGAGGAAGATATTTGTTTGGACTTGCCATTTAATTTCACTAACCCAACAATGTCCAAAATTAGAAATCTGATATATAGGTCATATCGTGGAAGTGATGGATATTTTAAAGTAAAGGAAGGATATCCTCCATGTTGGAAGCCTGAGGGCCTATTGGACCATGCCTTCTTAAGGTTCAAAGATTGGATATGGAAGTCTACAATTGATAGTACTATCAAGGAATACAATCTGTTTGATTTTGATGTATATCATTTTGAAAGTGGAATGGATTTTTTAAAAAATGAAGATTTTGTGAAAAAGTTAGATCAATTGGGCAAAAAGATCATATGTCATTATCATGGTGAGGACTTGAGGAGTCGTGGGGTAATGCCAGTTATAGATAAGGTCTCTGATCTTAATCTTACAAATGAGGTTGACCTATTAAAGAAACATCCAAACATTGAATATCTCTTTTTACCATACGACACATCTATTTTTAATCCAAAAGATGGTCTTAATGACCTACTAACCATATCACACGCACCCACCAACAGGTTCTATAAGGGCAGTGAGAAAATAATTAGTATATGTAAAAAGTTTCAAGAACAGGGCAAAATAAAGTTTGACCTAATTGAGAATCAACCTCACTCATTGGCACTAGAACGAAAATCAAGATCTGACATATTCATTGACCAAATTGGGAATAAGGGTGGATGGGGGTATGGTATGAACTCTGTTGAGTCACTATCTATGGGTATTTGTACCCTAACTGAAATGAATGATGTATATAGTGCTTTTGTTCCAGATCATCCATTTGTTAATGTGAATGAGCATACATTAGAAAATGAAATCAATGAATTAATAACGAATCGTGATTCAATACTAAAGAAAAATCAAGAAGGTAGGCAGTGGGTGCAGAAACACCATGATATAAAGCAGGTATCTGATGTGCTTTATGATTATTATGAAAAAATTGGACTTTCGTGCTAGTCCAAGGGGTATATAATAAAAAAATTATTTTTTGGTCTCAGATATTTAGTTCTCTGTTTTACCCTTATTTTAAAATAATTAATTATTTTAGACCGATTTTTGATTTAGACAGCCTTGAAATCAAGACAATTCTTGTTACTGAATACCATAGGATTGGGGATGTATTAATTATTGAACCAGTTTTAAGAAGTATTAAAAAAAAATATCCCAATGCTCACTTAATTCTTATCTGTAATGAAAATGTGGAAAACCTAGCTAGGTACCTTGGCCTTGCGGATGAGGTTATCCCAATTAACGCCCCATGGACCAACTGGAGTTGGTCCGTTTTAAAATGGTGGAGAGTACGTTCTTTCGCTAAACAACTGTCCAGTCGACAAATTGATCTAGCTTTTGATTTTAAGGGAGACCTTAGAAATGGATGGTTTTTATGGTTAACCTATCCAAAGGTGAGTTTTGGTTATGATACTACAGGTGGAGGTTATTTTTTTACAAATCCTATAAAAATGAACCAAGGCCTGCACCAACTTGATCGCGCAGAAAAAATGGTATCCAAGATTGGTTGCCAATTAGTTGACCGACAAAACACTCCACAAGGTTTGAATGATAATGGTGCAGTGGTTTTACATGTTGGAGCAACAGACCAAAGGAGATCGTGGCCAACAAAAAACTGGATCACATTAGTTGATATGCTTTCAAATAAATTTAAAACCTCCATAGTTGAGACAAATGAATCGAAACAATTAATAGAGCAACTAAAAAAAACAAATTCACAGGTAGAATATTATAAAGGAGACCTGATCGAATTCACAGGTTGGTTAGCCCAACAAAAGTGTCTTGTCTGTCCTGATTCTATGGCTGGTCATTTAGCTGCATATGTCCAAATACCTGTTGTTTCATTATTCGGTTCTCAAGCACCAGAATTAACATCTCCTGTTACTAATTTAGGTGTTGTAGTTAAGCCTGAAAGGCCCTGCGACCATAAAAGTAATCATTGGAGACTTTGTAGAAAGTGTATGGAATCCATATCGCCATTAACAGTATATGGTGTCATTTACAATCATATTGACAAAGAAATTGATAAATAAATATAAATATTGTAAATAACTGCATTATTAGTAAATTCGGTCAATGAAAAAGATTAGCCCTGATTTTCACAGTAGACTATCATTCGCTAATCGGGTTTCATTGATAAAAGGGTCTGGATATAATCTGGAACCCTAACCAAAGAACCAAACCAAGGAGGTATCGGCATGGCTGATGTCAACTCAACCGTACAAAACGCAGCATCTGGAGTAGTTGGAGTAATTAAAGCACTCATAGTTCTGTTTGTTTTCGTTAATATAGTATATTCCACGGGTTTTGACCCAATTGGTGGGATTGTAGATCTAGTAAATACATTTCTAGATGGCGGATTTGCGGGCCTACTCGCTTTGCTGGTTTTTCTCTCGTTTCTGGGCTAATAATACAGGATACAGTAGAAAGGTCAATAAATGACCTTTCTTTTCCTGACAACAGGAGGAAACTATGCTGAAAGGCTTGCAACAACTAAATGAATGGCTAGGACAACTGACAGATCTTGCCAAGATGTTGGTCGTCATTGGTATAATTGTGGGAATCCTATTCGATGACTTTTTTGGGGTCATCGCTGGATTGGGACGAATAATGTCACAATTTGGAGATGCAGGATTCGCTGGGATTTTGTCATTGGCGATTCTAGTAATGTGGTACGACAAAAAATAGTACGAAATTAAAATCCGGGATTACGCCCCAGAAATGGGGCGTAATCGTTTTTAGTGCCAATAGAAAATTGCCATGCTTTTATAAGTGTGGTATTTTTTTATTATAATTATTGACCCGATATATGAATTATAAGATCTTCCTTTTTTTTCTATTTACAATTGTTTATGGAGATATCCATGTTTTTAATAGAAGCGCAGGTACAGAATCAGAGGTAAAAACATTATCAAATGCTGGGCCGATATACATTTCTGCTAAGGATCTAGCAGGGTCTTTCACCTCTAAGATCTATGAAAATACTGAGAGAAAGAAACTTGTTCTCTATATTTCAGGTGTCAAAGTAAAAATTTCTGGTAATAGCAGTTATATAATCATTGATGATGATGCATATCAAATGCCTCAGGTCACAATAGTTGCGGAAAATGACCTTTACATTCCAGCCGAGTATTTTCTTGATATTTTAAAAGCTACGATACTTCCTGGTATCAACTTTGATTCAAAAAAAGAATTACTAGAGATTGATGTTATCCGATTCAACATTACCGATATAAAGATTGATGTTAAATCAAATGGTACAATTATTCATCTAAATACAAAAAAACCTTTTTCTGAAAGAAACATAAGTTCATTTATTAATAAACACGGGTGGTACTATTTAACGATAGCTGGCGCAATTATTGATACTACAAATATAAATGCAGGATTAACTCGTGGAGTTGTTCGCCAAATTGAATCAGATCAAATAGGAAACACTGCACAAGTTGCATTTAAGCTCGGATCAAAAGTGATTAGCCATGAATGGTACCAAAGCCTTGACCCAAATGAGATTGTGATCACACTACGTACCCCACTAGGGCAAATTGATAGACACATAGAAGATGTTAAAGATAGATGGAGGCTTGATACTGTCGTATTAGATGCTGGGCACGGAGGGAAGGACCCAGGATCTCAAGGTAAGTACGGAACTAAAGAGAAGGATGTGGTGCTAGACATTACAAAGCGCATTGGCAGGTTATTAGAAAAAGCAGGTATTAAAGTTATTTATACAAGAGACGAAGATGTATTTATACCACTTATCGAACGAACCAAAATAGCGAATGATGCCAATGGTAAACTTTTCGTAAGTGTACACGCCAATTCAAATAAAAATAGAAAGATACAAGGATTTGAAACTTATTTGCTTCGTCCTGGTAAGAGTGAAGATGCGATAGAAGTTGCATCTAGGGAAAATGCGGTCATAAAGCTTGAAGAAAAGACAAGGCAGTATGAAAAATTGACTGGTGAAAATTTAATTATGGCTACAATGGCACAGAGTATGTTTATGAAAGAAAGTGAGGATTTGGCCTCTATTATACAGATGGAGTTAGATAAAAGATTAAATACTCCTAATCGCGGTGTCAAACAAGCCGGATTCTATGTATTAATTGGGGCATCGATGCCCAATGTGCTAGTTGAAGTTGGATATATATCCAATCCCTCCGAAGAAAAAAAATTAAAGCAAACCAGTCACAAGCAACAAGTTGCTGAAGCAATCTTTCAGGGTATAAAACATTTTAAACATACAAGAGAAAAAATTCTTTCTGGAGAATGATTTATGGACAATAGACCCATAGGTGTTTTTGACTCAGGCGTTGGTGGACTAACCGTTGTTAATGCACTGATGCAGAGCATCTCTAACGAAACCATTTATTATGTAGGCGATACTGCCAGGGTACCATACGGTAATAAAAGTAAAGAACGAGTCCAACAATACTCAGAGGAGATCATAGAATGGCTAATTCAAAAAGATTGTAAAATGATAATCATTGCATGTAATACCGCATCTTCTTTAGCCATAGATTATTTAAATAGTAAATTTTCACTGCCTATTATTGGAGTCATTGACCCTGGGGTTAGTTGTGCTATTAATACAACCAAAAACCAATCCATAGGTATTATAGGAACACACGCAACCATTCAATCCGATTCATATGGTAGCAGATTAAGATCTCTTAACCCCAAATTACAGATTATGAATCAAGCCTGTCCTTTGTTTGTTCCTCTGGTTGAAGAGGGCCTGATCGAGGGAAAGATACCTACATTAATTGCCAGGTCTTATCTGACTCGTTTTACAAACACAGATGTTGATACGATTATTATGGGATGTACACACTACCCAATATTAGAAAAGATAATTCGCAATGTATTGGGTGATGAGATCAAGCTTGTCGATTCTGGAAAGGTAACAGCTGAGGTTGTGTCAAACAACTTAAAAGAAAATGGATTATTATCAGACTTGAATCATGGTGAAGTACATTCTTTTGTTACGGATTCAAAAGAATCCTTTGAGAAGATTGTCACTAGGTCTTTGTCGCCGATCTTTGATATTGCCATAAGCTCAACCAATCGAATTGATATCAACTGACCTTTCGCAGACCTTACGCGCTCTCTATTCTTTACAGAGACGTGGGATAAAAATGGGTCTTGAACACACGTTTAGCCTTTTAGAATTTTTAAAGAACCCACAAAATAATCTCAAAATAATTCATATAGCAGGGACCAATGGGAAAGGCTCAACTGCAGCTGTAATATATAGCGTACTTAAGGCACGAGGCTACAAAGTTGGTCTTTATACATCTCCACATCTAATAAGTTTCAGTGAACGAATAAGAGTCAATGGTCTGCCAATATCCGACCAAGAAATATTAAGATTTATGAGAAAAATAGAACCGGCGATTAAAGATATTAAATCTACATTTTTTGAAGTTACAACTTCAATGGCCCTAAATCACTTCAATGACCACAATGTAGATGTTGCAGTAATAGAGACGGGTCTCGGGGGGAGATTGGATTCTACAAATGTGGTTGATTCTTCCTTAACCGTTATGACACCTATATCAATCGATCATATTGATATACTTGGAAACACAATTGAAAAAATAGCCGTAGAAAAAGCAGGCATTATTAAAAAGAAAGTACCTTTAATTACGGCAATGCAACAAAAAACAGTTTTTGAAATTCTAAAAAAAACAGCGAATGAAAACGAATCTCCTTTTTATACCTCTACCAATCCAATAAATGTAGAAATAATGCCTGAGGGTACAAAATTCGAACTTTCAAACAAAAAATTTACCACATCGATGATAGGAGAACATCAAGCGAACAATGCTGCATTGGCAATTAATGCCTTAATACATTTTGATGACAAAATACCATATGAAACTATATGTGAAGGTATTAACAATGTATGCTGGCCCGGTAGGCTCCAACCTGTCTCAGATAGAATATACTATGATGTTGCACATAATGAAGAAGGGATAAGGTCAGTACTGGGAACTCTAAAAACAATTTTTCCAGAATCTGAAATTTTCGGATTGTTCTGTCTCAAAGGAGATAAAGACATTGAGCATATTGCCAAATATATCAATTCACAATTTAAAACCCTTTTTATAACAACCAGTAAAGATGGGCTATTGTTAAGGCCAAGGGAGTTATCTGAAAAATTAAATATATTAGGGATTAATAATTCTCCTGTAGACTGTATCAGTATTGGAATAAATAAAATTAAAAAATTAATGAAACCAAAGGATATTACATTGATTTTTGGTACACATTACATTGCCAGTGAGGTTTTCTCTGAATTTGAAATATCTTTTGACTCAGGGGTAATTTAATGTAAGTTTAATCCGCTCAGGTATACCTACAGAGCTTTAAATTTTATTTTCCAGTAATTATATATACGAGTTTGAAATATATGAATCTTAATGAATTACAATCACTGAATATTCGAGAACTTAACGAATTGGCCCAAAAACTATCCATTGATGGCGGTGTTGCCGGGCTTAACAAGCAAGAGCTCATCGTAAAAATATTAGAAACTCATGCGAAAAAAGACAATTCTTTTTCTGCTCGAGGTGTTTTGGAGGTAATGCAAGATGGCTATGGCTTTCTTCGTTCACCTGATTATAATTATATGCCAGGCCCAGATGATATCTACGTGAGCCCCTCTCAGATCAAACGATTTGGCATGAAGACAGGTCATCTAATTGAGGGTCAGATTCGACCTCCGAAATCAAAAGAACGTTTTTATGCTTTATTAAAGGTTGAAACGGTCAATGAGAAGCCAGTAGAAAAATTAAAGGATATAATCCTATTTGATAATTTCACTCCGCTCTACCCAGAGGAAAAATTTAATTTAGAGACAAAGTCAACTGACCTATCGATGCGGATCATGGATTTGATATCTCCGATTGGGAAAGGTCAAAGGGGACTGATTGTTGCTCAACCAAAAACAGGTAAGACCATTTTGCTCCAAAAACTGGCAAACTCTATAAGCAGCAATCATCCTGAGACAAAAAGAATTGTTCTTTTGATAGATGAAAGGCCTGAGGAAGTTACGGATATGAAGAGAAATGTAGACGCCGAAGTTATAAGCTCTACATTTGATGAGCCACCAGAGCGCCATGTATCTGTCGCAGACATGGTATTACAAAAAGCTAAGCGAATGGTTGAGTATGGTGATGATGTGGTTATTCTACTCGATAGCATAACGCGACTCGCGAGAGCCCACAACGCTGTCATACCCCACAGTGGGAAGATCTTATCTGGTGGGGTTGATTTTAATGCACTAAAAAAACCAAAACAATTTTTTGGTGCAGCGAGGAATACCGAAGAAGGCGGCAGTCTTACAATTGTATCTACAGCCCTGATTGATACTGGTAGTAGAGCTGATGAGGTTATTTTTGAAGAATTCAAGGGTACGGGAAATATGGAGTTGGCATTAGATAGAAGATTAAGCGACCGTAGAATGTACCCAGCCTTTGATATCATACGCTCGGGAACACGCAAAGAAGAATTATTGTTAAGTCGTATTGAACTAAGTAGGATGTGGATACTGCGTAAACTACTTAATGATATGAAAGTTGAAGAGGCAATGGAATTCATGCAGGATAGAATGAAACGAACAAAAAACAACAAAGAATTTTTAGATACAATGAGCAAATAGTATCTATGCTATAATATTATGGGTGATAGTTTTCCTGATATAAAATCAGTGGTAGTTAGGGTTATCACGAATAAACCTGTTCGTAAGACCCCTTACCAGGTCAAAGGGGTCTTTATGCGTCAGTATCCGGACGAAGACATCATACCCATGCTTGACGGCTCCTATCGCGACCGGTACCTTTACCCTAGAGTGCAGGTTAAGATATTAAATGAGCAGATCTACCTTATTGGAATACATGAAGGTGTTGATTCTGTGATGAGTCTTTATGAAAAGCTCGAGTCACTTGATTTTGGAAATATTACATTTGATATTGAAGATTGTGATGTAGAAACCGCCAACAATCAATTCACTCCATCCGATCAACTGGTTCACTATCGATTCATCACACCTTGGGTTGCCCTTAATCATATGACAGGTGGCAAATATAAATTTTTAACAAACCAAGAAAAACCCTCGTATTTAAATAAGTTATTAGGACAAAATATTATCTTTTTGGCTAACGAGGTTGGGATAAGCTTAAAAGATGATATATTAACAAAAGTAAAAGTATCAAGTTTATTCCCCAAGCCAGTTGATGATAATAAATGGGGTGCGTTCATGGGCGAATTCAAAACAAACTTTATACTACCAAACTATATTGGGGTGGGGAATGGCATTACGCGGGGTTTTGGTACTGTATATGGAGCATTAAATACAGACTCCATCCCATTTGATAAAAAAACCATTAATAAAGATTCAAAAGAAGATTCAGAAGATTTTGATGATACTGAAGGCGTAGACAGCATATCTGCCTCTGATGTTCCCAAACCAAAAAGAAAAAGATATGTAAAATCAAAAAAGAAAAGGTTTGACTCTAAAGACAAACAGGGTGGTTCAAAAAAACCTCACCGGAAAAAGAAAAAATTCTCAAATAAGAATCGGAGAAAGTCAAAAGAGCACTACAATAAACCCAAACGTAAAACTCCAAGGCACGGGCATGTGATTAATGAAGATTTTGATATTGAACACGATGGTGGCAATGTTAGAAATAAATCAAGTTCTGATCAAATTGATGAGCAAAGATTTAACACAGAAAAACATCATAAGAAGCAGCATAAATTTTGAATTATAAACTCGCAGATAGAGTAAATAAGATTCAGCCCTCATTTACTTTGCAGATGGCAACGATCGCTGCTGAAATGAGAGCACGAGGTGAGGATGTGATCAATTTTTCAGTTGGTGAGCCCGATTTTAATACTCCTAGGCACATAATCAATGCTGGTAAAGAGGCCATGGACCAAGGTTACACAAAATATACTGCAGGTCCTGGAATGATTGAATTTAGAGAAGCAATTTGCGATAAACTGAAACGAGAGAATGGCATTGATTTTACAAAACAAAATATCCTGGTCTCTAATGGTGAAAAGCAAAGTCTTTCTATCGCGTGCCAAGCCCTGTTTGGCAAAGGCGACAAGGTTCTCGTCTTCCGGCCATATTGGGTATCGTTTCCCGAGTTTATACACCTTGCTGATGCAGAGCCATTATTGATCAATACTGTCGATAAAAACAACTTTGAACCTGACTTTGAAGACCTACTATCTAAAGACCTTAAGAATGTGAAGGGTCTAATAATGAATTCACCATCTAATCCAACTGGAGGGATTTGGAGAGAAGAGGCAATTGTTAGGATATTAAAAATAGCAAAAGAAAACAATTGGACCATCATATCAGATGAGTGTTACGAACGTTTAGTGTATGATGATGAATTTATTAGTACGGAAAAAATTAACAGAGACCACAACATAAATACCACCGTTATCACCTGTCTAAGTCTATCAAAGACCTATGCAATGACAGGTTGGAGAATAGGATATTCAGCGGGCCCACGTGAAATAATAAAAGCAATGGCAAAAATACAAGGACAGGCAACCTCATGCGCTAATTCAATTGGGCAAAAAGCAGGCATAGAGGCACTGACAGGGAGTCAACAATGTGTTGATGAAATGAAGACAGCCTTTAAAAAGAGAAGGAATCTTATTGTAGGATTATTGAATGAATTACCTGATGTATCCTGTGCTATACCTGGTGGTGCATTTTATGCTTTTCCAAACCTTGGAAAATATATTGGGAAGAAAGGAAATGGAAAGTTATTGAAAGACACTTTTGATATTTCAGAGTATATTCTAGAGTCTGCAAAGGTTGTTACCGTACCAGGAGACGGATTTGGAGCACCTGGTCACATCCGATTCTCGTATGCAACTGATAGTGAGACCATAAAGGAAGGTATTGAAAGAGTTAAATCAGCTCTAGAAGGTATTGTTTAATTAGGAGAAAATTATGAAACAGGATACACATCCAAAAAATTATCGATTGGTAGTATTTAAAGATACATCATGTGATTATGCTTTTTTAACAAAATCCACAGTTGAGACAAAAGAGACCACCAAGTGGGATGATGGTAATGAGTATCCACTGTGCAAGATAGAGATTTCCAACAAGTCTCATCCTTTTTTCACAGGTCGTCAAAATCTTGTGGATACTGCAGGTCGCATAGAAAAATTCAATAAGAAATACGGTCGTAAATAGATAAAAAAATATAGTAGGCCCTGCAAATAGTAATGATACTATGGCACGGGCCTATTTTTTTATGAAGAAGAGTCTATTAATTATAACTATGAAGCCATCCATATTGGTAGGCGGACAGGCTGTCATTGAGGGTGTTATGATGCGCGTACCAGGGTCCTATGCAACAGCTGTACGTGACCCAAATGGGGAAATTCATATACAAAAGAAAGATTTCATATCTATTACAGAAACATCATCCTTTTGGAAGAGACCAATATTCCGCGGAATTGCCTCATTATATGAATCAATGAAAATGGGAATGAGAACATTGAACTATTCTGCTGACATAGCTATGCCAGAAGAGGAACCCCAAAGTAAGATCGGCGAGTTTTTTTCTACATTATTTGCAATAGCCCTGGCCATTTCTTTATTTATGATTGCGCCAATGTGGATCACCACCACAATAATGGATATTGAAAAAGACGCACTATGGTTTAACCTGGTCTCTGGATTGTTTCGCATTCTATTTTTTATTGTTTACCTTCTTCTTATTTCTTTATTAAATGATGTTAAAAGATTATTTCAGTATCATGGAGCAGAACATAGAGTAGTATATAATTTTGAATCTGGAAAGGATGTAAACATCAAAAATGCCCAATCCTTTCCTACACAGCACCCAAGGTGTGGAACAAGTTTTCTATTCATTGTGCTGCTATCTGCAATTCTTGTCTTTGCATTTGTTGATACTTTGATAATATCGGCTCTTGGAACAATCTCTCTTCCATTAAGATTATTATTTCACCTTCCGCTGATTCCAATTGTATCTGGAATTGGATATGAATTAATCAAACTCTCTTCAAGAAAGGACTCATTGTTCTTCACGTTGTTAAAAAGGCCTGGACTTTGGCTTCAAAACATAACCACAAAAAACCCTGAAGATGAAATGGTTGAGGTTTCGATCAAGGCACTGGAAGAGGCCTTTGGTGATCAATATGAACATATGGTAGGTAGAGAGTATACTGCTGAGGCGATAGGTTGAGGGAAAAACTTCAGAACATTATAGAGAAACATGCTCATCTATCCGAGCAGATGGCGGATCCAGAGATATTTAATGATCAACAAAAATTGACTGCGATAGCCAAAGAACACAGTTCAATGGAGGGCGTTGTTAGTGTTGGGAAGGATTATATCTCTGTCTTACAAGACATTGATGATGATCGGTTGATATTAGATGGTGATGATTCAGAATTAAAGCAGATAGCTCAAGAAGAATTAATCGAACTCGAGTCTCGAAAGTCAGTACTTGAGGAGGAATTAAAGGTGTTGTTATTGCCCCGAGATCCAAATGATAATAAAAACCTAATACTAGAGATTAGAGCAGGTACTGGAGGCGATGAGGCCGCCTTATTTGCGGCTGATCTATTTCGTGTCTATACTCGATATGCTGAACGGAAGAATTGGAAGTATAAGGTAATGGACTCTTCTGAAACAGGAATTGGAGGTATAAAGGAAGCCATTGTCTCAATACAGGGGAAAGGAGCATTTGGAATGCTCAAATATGAGAGTGGTGTACACAGAGTACAGCGGGTGCCGAAGACCGAGACAAGTGGACGGGTACACACCTCTGCTGCTACAATTGCCGTGCTTCCTGAAGCAGAGGATGTTGATATAGATGTCAATGATTCTGATTTAAAGATCGACACTTATCGAGCCAGTGGTGCTGGAGGACAACATGTCAATAAGACCGAATCTGCGATTCGTATTACCCATATTCCTACAGGTCTAGTTGTAACTTGTCAGGATGAATCTTCCCAACATAAAAATAGAGCAGCTGCTCTCAAGGTCCTTAAATCAAGATTATTGGCAGCTGAGCAGGAAAAAGTTGCAGCAGAACGGGCTGCCGAAAGAAGGAGTTTGGTATCAACTGGTGATCGTTCCGCCAAGATAAGGACATATAATTTTTCTCAAGGGAGGGTCACTGACCACAGGATCAATTTTACATCTTATAGATTAAATGAGGTCTTAGATGGAGACATCACAGAGATAATTGAAAAATTAAAGATTGCAGAACAACAAGAACTCATGGCCTCTGATATATCATAAAACTCTATATAAATAATTGATTCTTTTAATCTTTTCAATACCAAATGTCTAAAACTTGGCGCATTATTGATCTGATTCATTGGTCAGAATCCTATTTTAAAGAAAAAGAATTTAACAACCCTAGATTCGAAATAGAGTGGCTCCTTTGCTCCTTGCTTGAATGTAGTAGGCTTGATCTATATATGAGGTTTGATGAACCTCTATCGAAATCACAATTATCATCTCTTCGTAAATGGGTTAAAAGACGATTAAAAAAAGAACCACTACAATACATTACAGGTTCATGTGACTTTTATGGTAGGCAATTTATCGTAAATCCTGATGTTCTCATACCAAGACCTGAGACAGAGAGATTGATAGACGAGGCAATTAAATGCATACAGAACATTAAATCTCCTAAAATTCTTGATATAGGAACGGGTTCAGGTTGTATTGCAATAACTATGGCCATGGAAAGGAGTGATGCCCATGTGTTGGGTATAGACAATTCTGAAGAATCCCTGTGTGTTGCAAAAAAGAATAGTTCAATATTAAATGCGAATAATTTATTCTTTGAAAAAATGGATATCCAAAAAACAACTCCAGAAGATAAATTTGATATTATTGTGTCCAACCCCCCCTATGTATCAAAAAAAGAAATGGCTACCTTAATGACGGATGTTAAAGATTTTGAACCTGACGTTGCCTTAACTGACTTTGATGATGGTCTTACATTCTACAGGCGATTTACTGATATTTTACCAACCATTTTAAGTGATGGTTCCTCAATGGTCTTGGAAGTAGGGTTGGGAAAGCATCCAAAACAAGCGGCTTCTATTTTCAAAGAAGCTGGCTACTCAGACCTTGATATTATTAGTGATTATAATGGCGATCAAAGAGTCTTGATCATTAGAACGTAAAACAGGTTAGGTTTCTAGGCTAAATGAAGATCATTTTCTTTTATATCAGGTTGATTCGGCCATTAAATATAATGACCAGTGGAGCAGCAATGTTGATAGCAACTGCAATATTAGATGAATTCAGTAACGTTAGGATTATGGTTTTAACATCTCTTATTGTAATGTTATATGCTGCTGCATCCAATGCCTTAAACGATGCCTTAGACCATGAGATCGACTTGATCAATAGACCCATGAGGCCAATCCCGTCAGGTCATGTATCAGTCAATGGAGCCTTAGCTCTTTCGTTCATATTTTTTACCATTGGCCTTGTCTTATGTCTTCAATTACCAGATAGCGCCATAGTGATTGGTGGATTCATTGCTGTTCCGCTTATGATAGTTTATAGTACCAATTTAAAAGGCAAAGGCCTAATAGGGAATTTTGT